>Ga0308414_1000001_pt1 | contig 266247 bp, 234 predicted proteins | sample HotsprSampleOS50_FD_205667 | JGI IMG/M metagenome (GOLD analysis project Ga0308414, IMG submission 205667) | Hot spring phototrophic mat microbial communities from Octopus Spring, Yellowstone National Park, Wyoming, United States - 20090730_OS50 ... | reverse complement strand
GCATGTAAGCGAAGTAGTTGCCTCCAGCGCCATCATCCGCGGTCGGATAGATCCGCCAGTTGGTCTCGGCCGCCATCGCTGTGACTGCCAGGCACAGCACCAGCGCAAACGTAATTGCAAGAACCTTCTTCATCATGTCACCTCCTTTCCGAAACTCTTGATCTATCGCTTGACTCCATGTTGGCAGTACCTCGCACTGCCGAACCGAAGTACTTGACCCAACATGATGTGTGGTCAACACACGTTGTCGGGTCTATTTTGTCCCACGCAGTCAGTAGTAGTATGTTTTAGCGTTCTCAGTGACCATTCCGAGAAAATCCCAATACTGACTGCAATGGAAGCAAAACTTTTCAGTTATCAAGCTTCTGGTGTATCATCATCCTTCTGCTGGGAAGGTAGGTGACACTAGAAACGCACTTTCATCTTACGCTTCTTAGTATAAGACGGGGTTGGAGTGGTGTCAAGACTTTTGATTGAAAACTGGTAATAATACCAGGTGGGATTCGGAGGTGAAATCACAGCTACTCTTGGTGGGGGCCAGGTGCTATCGATTCATGAGATATCTGGGCATACGTCTAACTGCCTTTGACAGGCACTTGCGAATTTTTTGTTGACCGTTCAGATAGAGGATAGTAGAATGCAGATTGGAGATTTACCACGTCGACCTCGCAATGGGGCAACTGTTCCCAAGGACGGAAACCTTACTCGCTGGCTAAGCTCAGCGGTATGCATGGCGGCAAGTAGCATCAGCTTATCTGTGGTGGTAAGCTGAAAGATACCGAAAATCAAACTCAGGTATATTCTAATCGACCGCTTAGGAGGTTTCGGGAATGAGACTCGCAATCATTACTCTGTTGGTAATATTGCTTTTCGCACTGTTCACGAGTACGACATGCTGTGCGGCGGGGCACTGGGCATTAGCATTCTGGCGCTGTCTAGGCAAGAATGAAAATGCGAACAATCTATTCATTCGCGTCTGGACTTTCGATGAGAATGGCAATATGAAGGGCAACATTCCCATCACCACACCTACAGGAACTGTGCTCGCCACAACCGGACCCGATGGCAGAGTGGATTTTCCTATGAGTGTATCCGTGGAATACCAGTGCAAGGTAGGCCAAGCGGGAACTACCAGCGATATCAGCCCTTACATGAGCAATGGCCGGTACCCTAACTGGGGGCATTATTCCTATGAACTGGGATTCATGTACAAGTCTGACATCAACAATCCGGGCACGTTCGATACAAGCATAGTTGGCGGGCCAGTACCAAGATTGGGAAGCACTTCGTACAACGCGCCCTGCACAGCTAGTTTGGCTTACTACAGCTTCAACCCATATGTTTGGGACAGCGATGATCCGGCGGGCTATGCTCTTCCAAGTGGTGGTTGGGGAGAACACGGCCAGACATTCGTGGCAAACGGCAATAGGGTCCTCTGCGCACAATTCCACCCGACAGTTAGCGGGGTCAACAATCCCATAACGTTTACCGTAGAGATAAGGTCGGGCGGTCCGAACGGACCAGTCATCGCCTCGAAAACTAGCGGTGTACACTACAACCAAGACTGGTGGGTGGTGCCGTTTGGCGTAAATGAATGTCCTGTGGTCCCTGGTCAGACATACTTTGCGAGAGTCTATAGACCGGAGAACTTCAATGCTTATTACTCCGTAAACAATCTCTATGCAAACGGCCAAGGTTATTCACGGCCGAATAGTGGCTCGAACTGGTCTGCTTCGACCTACCCAGATTTGAAAGGGTTCATTGTATGCGGCAACAGCAGTCCCACCGTGGTGATCTCCAACGTTCAGGTAACTGCTGGCACCGGAAATGCAACGGTAACATGGACCACAGATGTGCCTGCAACATCACGTGTTGACTACGGTCTGAGTGAATCGTACGGCAAGTATGTGTACGATTCGACACTGACCACTAACCATACGCTGGTGATCCCTCAACTTAGGGGTGATACTACGTATCATTACAAGATAACCTCCACTGCATCTGGCTATCTAGACGGTACAACGGCCAATGCAACTTTTGTGACACAATCGGCCAATCCTAATCTGCTAATCAACGGGGGCTTCGAAACCGGACAGATTTCTCCATGGGTAAAGTTTGGCTCCTTTTCAAACAACAGACGAACAGACGGCATAGGACCATGGTGCACGGGGAAATGTCCACCGGAAGGCTACTACGACATCGTGTCGATTACTAGCTATGGAACGCAGAACGGCGGCTTCTATCAGCGGGTCTATAATGTAATGCCAGGTGCAACATACACTGCTAGGATGACGCATTACACTTGGCAGAAGGGCGGGGTGGACTCCGATTGTGCCAACGTGCTCATGATTGACCCAAATGGAGGAACAAATCCAGATGCTGCCGGTCTGGTAAAGACACCTGAGTTAAGCAGCCAAGACACTTGGGTGACGACTACTCTCTCTGCCACCGCTTCGAGTAGTACGATAACAGTGTTTGTGAAAGCCATTCAGAAGTGGGCTCTTGAATGGAACACAAACGGATTTGATGATATTCGGCTTACAGGTCCGATAGCCGGAAACATTCCGACGGTAAAGGGGCTCGTGGATGGAGCACTGGTGGGGATGTCGGGAAAAGTGGTGACGGCCACATCATCCCAGATAGGCGCTTACTATGTGCAAGAGCCGGATCGACACAGCGCAATACGGGTGGAAGCAGCAAGCGGCAGTGCCAATTTAGGCCAGACTGTAAATGTGACAGGTTGGGTCACCACGAACTCAAATGGCGAGCGCATTATCATGGACGCTACTATCACACCTGTTGGAACATTTGCGATTGATCCTCTCAGCATGCCAAACCGGGAACTCGGTGGGAGTGATTGGAATGACAAGGCGAAAGGCGCGACAAACAAGGTAGGACTAAACAATGTAGGTCTCCTCATCAAGACTTGGGGACGTGTCACTTCAAAATCCGGAAGCGACTTCTACATAACCGACGGGTCTGGGGATCCGATAAGGGTGGATGCTTCAGCGGTTGGTTCAATGCCCAATACTAACGACCATGTAATCGTTACGGGCATCTGTCGCCTATCTAAGATTGGAGCAAACTACGTTCCCTACATTCAGCTCCGACAAACAGGAGACTGGGCAAAGAAAAACTGAGTATATTGGACACAGATTCTCACACCACATGTTCGGCGAAGGCTACCCAAAGCCTTCGCCGAACCGTTTTACCAGCAGATTTTCGCAATCTTTCATCTGGCAGAGGCTTCGTCAATATGACATGCGATTAGTCAAGACACATGATGCCGTGTCCCGACAGAGTAAGCTTAATCTGAACAACGAAGTGAGCAGTTGCGGGACGTCGGATCAGGACAAGAAAAGTTCCATCAGCCTACTGCAGCAGCCAAGTTGAAGGAAAACTTCGAAGGAAATGAGCGCTCTTGTGCAGTATCTTGAGATAGTTCGATATGATTACACAGCGCTCATGAGGTTCTGAATTGGGAGGTTAATCATGCCACTGAGAATTGGCATAGTGGGAGTGGGAAACATCGGCACTATTCACGCCGAGTGTTACGCCAAGAATGACAAGTGCAAGTTAGTCGCCTTCTGTGACATTATCCCGGAAAGGGCAGACAAGGCTGCGGAACGATTTGGGGGACAAGCGTTCTACAGTGTAAAGGAAATGCTGGCGAGTGGGATTGAGCTCGATGCCTGCAGTATGGCGACCAGGGGAGAAGAAAACGGCGGTGATCACTTCGTACCCACGATGGAACTTTTGGAGGCAGGCATTCCCGTTCTAGGCGAGAAGCCTATTTCAAACCGGGTCCATGAGGCTGAACAGATGGTGGCTTTGGCGGCGAAAAAAAAGATTCCGTATGCAATTAACTTAAACCATCGGTTCACCCCGGCGGCGATCCGGGCAAAGGAATGGGTAGACAGCGGGCGACTGGGAGAGCTCCACATGATCAATATGCGGATGTGGATCAATAACCCGAATGAGACTTCTCCCTGGTTCCATCTACGAGCGCTTCACCCGCATTCGTTTGACGTGATTCGGTACTTTGCCGGAGACGTGAAGAGCGTGGCAGCATTCCTCAAGAGGGGAACAAACAGGATTTGCTGGTCGAACGCGCAAATTCTCCTGCATTTTGAAAACGGCATGGTAGGTGTCCTTACTGGGAGTTACGATGCGGGTGCAAGTTGGGGACTGGAAAGATGCGAAGTGACCGGCGACCAAGGCCGCTTTGTGCTCGAAGATGCCTGCGAACACCTGACATTTTATCCGCGGAACAGTATTTCCACAGAAACATACAGTTACCTAGGCGGAATGCGCTCTTTCAATGAAACCTTCCAGTCCAGGATAAATAAGTGGGTGGACCAGCTGGAGGCCAAGACGCCTTGGGATCAGATAGACGGATCTGGTTTGGACGCATTGAAGGCACAGTACATAATCGAGGCAGCGATCAAGTCTTGGGAGACCCATAGCATAGTGGATCTCTGATAAGCAATCCGACGTCGGTGGAAGAATCACTAGTATGTTACTGACTAGGAGTATAAGATGATCAAACTTGGTGTGAACTCTGTGCTCTTTGGTAGTGTAGATTTCGCCACTGCGTGCAAGTACATCAAGGCGGCGGGGTACGACGGAGTTGAAATCTCAGCAATAAAGGGGATGTGTGAACACCTGGACCTCGACAATTGTAGGAGTCAAGCAAATGAACTGAAGCAAATCGCAACGGACAATGGGCTGGAGTTTCTTTCAATGGAAGAAGCGGCTCTAGATGAGGAACGATTGCTGAAGGCATTTGAAGCTGGTGCGGAAATCGGGATACCTGTTGTCAACATCGGCCCGGGCGGTAAGAGCGATGTAGAAGAAGACTTCCAACGTCAGACGGATCTCATGGCAAAAATGGCAGAGAAGGCCGCAGAATTCGGCGTTACTCTCTGCTGCAAGGCGCACGTTGGTGCTTGCGTACACGACACACCAACGACATTGCGGATGATTGAAAAGATAACAAACCCAGCCTTCGGCGTCGATATGGACCCAAGCCATATTTACCGTGCTGGTGAAGAGCCTGCCGAGGCATTGAGAGCGGTATTACACCGAACAAAGCACATTCACATCCGGGACTGCAAAGGTCGGGGACCGTCTCCGGGCCACCCCACGCTTCAGGCGTGCGGGCGAGGAGACATAGATTTAGCGGCCTACTGCAAGGTGATGGTAGATGGTGGCTATTCGGGTCCGGTGTGTCTGGAGATCATCGGTGCAGGCCAAATGGAATTGCCCGATGTCTGCATAATCGCAGCTGAATCGTACGGCTATTTGAACGCATGCCTCAAGTCATTGCGAGCGAGGTAAAGGAAAGGTTCGTCAGAGCCTACTCTCCGTGCAAGAACCCTCCCCTGTGTCCGTCCGGCAGACGACGGGTAGGCACAAAGCACTGGCGTGTTCTGCGTCACAATAGACGATATTCCGAGCATTTTGGTTAGTTTTGGCTTGAAATGGAAGCTCCCCAGTGTTCGGATTGACATCGAAGCGTGGGCTAGAGCAGGATGCGTTTCCCTTGCTCATGAGAGGTGTAACAAGCCAGAACTAATTCCAGCACCTCCCGGCCTTCTTCCGCAGTGGCAATTGGCGGCCGCTGGCCGTGGAGAAACTGTGCAAGTGGCCTCGCAAGCCCTCCGATGCGCTCCGCCTGACCGTTGATTTCGGGAAGGCAACTGATAGTCCATCCTTCGTCCTTCAGCCACCATTTGAGCTGAGGGGCACCCGGCAGACGAACGCTGTTGCTAGGGCCATCGCCGTAGTTGCCAATGATTACACCGTTTTCGCACACTATTTCCAGCGTGTTTTCTCCTGCTAATGCAACGAAAGAGCAAGAGACTTCGGCAAAGCTTCCGTCTGCGAATCGAAAGATAGCAATGGCATTATCGTTAGGGATGTTTGGATTCAGCAAAGTGCCCATCTCACACATGACACTTGAAGGCCTTCCGCGCAACCAATAAACAAAGTCTATGGGATGTGCCGCGTCATCGGCGAAAATGTCCCGATTTAGTTCTGGCTTCACGTGCCAGGATTTGTCAAAGTCTTTCATCAACTGGGTGGACAGACAGTGACGGCGTCGGACTTGAAACACCTTGCCGAACTTGCCGCTGTCCAAGAGTGATTTTGCCTGAACGTTGTGTGGATCAACTCGCATTTGCCAGGCAAGGGTAAAAGGTACGTGCGTCCTGTTTACCACTTCTACGATTCGATTAGCCTGCTCCATGGTAAGAGCGATAGGCTTCTGGAGTATGATTGCCTTGCCAGCATTCGCCGCTAATTCCACCAAGTCAGCATGGAAGGCGGTTTCAGCACCGATGAGCACTGCAGTTAGATCATTGCGGCTGAGTAGTGCATCCACGTTGTCGATGCGCTCCAACTGCCAAGCGTTGCAACTCGATTCGGCACGAGCAGAGTCATGATCCCATCCAGCAATTACCCGCACCCCCATGTCTGATTCTTGCTGCCATCGCGTTATGTACATACCAACGTGTGCGTGCGCAAAGCCCAAGACTCCGATGTTCGCAGATTTCCCAATGCCCATTTCATCACCTATATGTTAGACGTTTCGTTACCAAGCATTTAAGCAAATCGATCGTCAAGTCCTGCCGAACAAGGCAGTCGATTCTCGCTGGAACCCTGCCGCGCGAAAGCGCGGGGAACGGTGGAGTCCCTGCTGTGTTGGAGACACCTCCAGACGAGATTTGCGGAGAAATCTCGTGTGTTTGCCATGCATGTCGGCACTTAGAAGTTGCGGGAAAGAGACACTCTCTGATACCTGACAGAGCCCAACCGCCCGTCTCCTATGCCCATGGGTGGGGCGGCGCTGTCATCAACTATGTTCCGTGCTCTTGGTATACTCGTCATCAGGCCATTGACTTGCTTGGAGGGAAGCTGTATTTTGGTACTGATCGCTACTTGTGCCAGCAGTAGGTGGGTACTTAATCGATTAGAACCACAACTCTTAATCGCAACTGGCAGATTTTGGAAGGAGCTCTAAGTCATGCGGACAGAATGGGCATTATCCTTAGTGATTTGCATCATCCTGATGGCCAACATGGCACTTGGTCAACAAGGTGTGTACAATGTAAAGGATTTTGGTGCCGTGGGTGATGGAAAGGCAGATGATACCCTTGCTATTCAGGCTGCGCTTACAAAGGCAAAGCAAATTCCGAGGGGAGCGACGGTTGTGCTTCCTCCAGGTGGTTATCGGGTTACGAAGCCGCTAATCGTTGAGAACACTCTGTTGACTGGCCTTGCGTCGGGCGGGTGGCCTGCTGATAAGGGACCACTACCCACTCTGGTGGTTGATCACACGGAAGGCCCATGCATACAGGCGAAAGATGCCGCCTCCATACATGGGTTGAACTTCGAATACGACCACAAAGGCCAGCAGACGCTTAAGTTTGGCCCTGCAATACTACTCTCGGGCAATGGAATATCGCTTACCAATTTGCGCATTCATCAGCCGTACGAAGGCATAATAGCCGATGGTAAGAGCAACATAGGTAGGCTGAATATTGAGAATGTCTTTATAATTAACGTTCGCTCGTGCGGTGTGTACGTGACTAACACGCTAGACATCCCCACCCTTCGAAATATCGAAGTCTGGAATCCGCCCGACTATGCCTTGCAGAATGCGATTGGCTTTAAGCTTGGCAAGAATGACTTACTGAGGATGGACAACTGCTTTGCGTTTAAGTGCAAAATTGGCTACCTGTTTGTCGACGACAAGCAAAAGCTGGGGTTGTCCTCCGACGGGGGCACGTGGGGACAGTTGGTGGGTTGCTCTGCAGACGCTTGCGTACAGGGCATAGTCATCGAGAGTGCGGTGTCGCTTCAGATCACTGGTGGTAGCTTGTGGTGTCACAATACGTCCATGCGCATCAAAGGGCCAGGCAGGATTGTAATCACAGGCATAGAAATGCAGGCAAATGGTAACTCCCAGCTTATTATCGAAGACTGTGAGAACGTGACGGTCTCCGGCTGTCGCTTTGGTAAGGCGAACGAATCTTGGAAAGACGTGTATGCAGTTCGCCTGGAAGGTGGAAGCAATATCATCCTGAACGCCTGCAACTTTGATGGCAAGAGCAGGGGTATATATATAGGTAAGAAAGCAAACCATTTTTCGATCACGGGTAACCTGTTCGGTTCGTCTTCGTATGAGACCATCAAAGACGATAGTACGGAATCGGCTAGTAAGGTAATATTCGGCAATCTAACTAAACAGACTAGCGGCAGGGAGTAGGGTCTGATTTCCAGCACTGCTAGAGGAGATAAACAATCCGGTGTCTAAAGCTGTAAGAGCACGGTAGATGAGGTAGAGGGTGGCTGAACGTTATGTTTGTACTCGGGTTGGACATAGGCACTCAAGGTGCTCGTGGGATAGTATGCGATGGGTCTGGAACCGTATATGCCCAGGCTGTAGAGACATTTGCCACGCCAGAGTCAATCGAGCTTCTACCTTCAGGCTATGTTGAGCAACAACCTGGAGACTGGTGGGCGGCCGCATCCTCTTGTCTGCGCAAGGTTGTAGATGAGCTCCGATGGGTTGGCTCTTCTCCCCAGTCAATCAAGGCAATAGCCGTAGACTCAACCTCTGGGACAATCGTTTGTGTTGACCACGCTGGCGCTGTGATTAGGCCCGCGATAATGTACAATGACACCCGTGCAGTTGCGGAAGCGGAGGAGTGCAATGACGCCGGCGTTGAGCTAACAGACAAACTCGGATACAAGTTCACGTCAGCTTTTGGGCTTCCGAAAATCTTATGGATTAAGCGACACGAACCCCAAGTATTCGAGCAAACCGCCTGTTTTTTGCATGCGGCCGATTACATTGTCGGTAAACTGACAGGCAGTTTTCGGCTTACAGACACGTCAAATGCACTTAAGACAGGTTATGACCTGGTTGATTCCTGCTGGCCGGGCTTCATCGAAGGGAGATTAGGCATCCCGCAGGACAAACTGCCCCGCGTTGTCCGTCCCGGCACAACAATCGGTGCCGTCTCTCATCCTTGCTCCGAGGAAACAGGTTTGGCCCCAGATACACCGGTGGTCGCTGGAGTCACAGACGGAACAGCCGGCTTTTTCGCGTCAGGCGCAGTTGGAATCGGCGATTGGAACACTACGATTGGGACTACACTTGTGATTCGCGGTGTCTCTACCAGCCTCATCAAGGATGCGCTGGGGCGAGTGTACTGTCACGCACACCCGCAGGGCTATTGGCTTCCAGGAGGCGCGAGCAATGTGGGTGCCGAGTGTCTGGCAAAACTTTTCCCTGGTCGAAATCTGAGGGAACTGGATGCCTACGTGCCCCAATACTCTCCCACCTCGCTTCTCGTATATCCCCTTATGCGAACCGGCGAGAGGTTCCCATTCGTGAATCCTGAGGCAGAGGGCTTTATTGTAGGTGAACCTCGGGACAGCCGGGAGTTGTACACTGCATACCTAGAGGGAGTGGGCTATGTAGAGCGTTGGTGTCTGGATCTGTTGGCAGAGCTAGGAGCAGAGATTGGCGACACTATCTACACTACTGGCGGTGGTGCTAGAAGCAGTGAATGGATGCAGGTACGGGCGAACATTTTAAACCGCTGTATAGTCAGACCATTGACCACTGAGTGTGCCATGGGTACAGCTGCGATAGCCGCTTCGAAAACTCTATTCCCAGACCTGGAGTCGGCAATCAAGGCGATGGTGAAACCTGGAGAAACAGTTGAGCCGGAGCCGAACAAGGCAGAGATCTACGACTGCCATTATGCGGGTTTTCGGAACGCATGTTCAAGCCGGGAATACGTATGACCAAGTATAAGATCCCACAAGAATGAACAAGAATGGTTCTAACTCGTCGAACATAACAGGAGGTGTTCGTATGAGACACGCATGTTTATTCATTCTATTGTTTCTTCTTGGAGGTGCAGTGTTTGCGGGGGATACTGACTCAGTCAAGGTCTCCTTAGATCTAACTACCGCAGACATAAATGACGCATTTACAAAATTATCCCAGCAGGCCAAGGTATCCGTTATGGGTGACTCGACTGTAAAGGGCAAAGTGACCTGTAGCTTGAACAATGTTACACCTGAGCAGGCTCTTGATACTATCTGCAAGATGAACAAACTGGTATGGGTCAAGGCATACGTCAGTGCGGATCCATCAACGAAGCAAACCCCGTCCGAAGTGTTTGCCTTGATGGACACTCTCAAGCAAATCAATGGCACCACGCTCGTCTTCGTAGACCCGAAGACACAAAAGCAGACCGTATTCGTGCGGGAAGCCGAACCTGGATCTATAGACATGACGGCTTTGTCTAGTGCTCTGAACCTAAAGCCTGTGTACATGGTGCGAGCCGAACCTGAGCAGGTGGCGAAAAAGACGGATGCCAAAGATGCGAATACGACACTAACTAATCCCCCGACTGATCCCAGAATTGCTGCTTCCCAGGTGTGGGATTACTTTGGCAAGATGTCTTCGGAACAGCGCTGGGAGGTCATGCGCCAACTACGTGATATGATGTTCCAGGCCACGACGCCAGAGGAGCGCGACCGATTATTTCACCATGACCGACCGCCGATGCCCGGGGACAACCAGAGAGGTCGGCATTAGTAGACTTAGGCATTTTCGCTGCTCGGAGAAATCGAAATCATTGATAAGAGGAGGTTTTTATGCGTATAGGCTTCATTTGTGATTTGTCTGAGGAGGACTTTCGTTTTGCTGCAGAAAATGGCTTTAAGTGCGTTGAGTACAACGGCAACGTAGACGTAGAGTTTACGAAGAAAGCAAGAGAACTGGCAGGGTATGTCAAGCAATATGGCGTAGAGTTCAACATGATCGGGCTCTTTGGTCGAAACTACATTTCTGATGATTCGGAAGAGCGAGCGAAGCATATCTCGGATGCCAAGAAGTGCATAGACTTCTGTACTGAAATCGGCTCACCAATCTTTGTTACCGGCGCAGGCGAAAACGAAAAGCTTAGCATCAAGGAAAGCGCTCATCGTGCCATCGATCATCTGGGCGAACTCGTCGAATATGGAAAAGCAAGAGGCGTGCGTGTAGCTCTCTACAACTGTCATTGGACGAACTTCGCTGTGGGCCCCGACGCGTGGGAGATCATTCTCCCTGCACTCCCAGATTTGGGCATTAAGTACGATCCCTCACATACGTTCGAAGATGGTAGGGACTATTTGGTAGAACTGCGAGATTGGGGCTCGAGGGTCTATCATTGCCATGCCAAGGGTACTCTCTATGTCGGTGGCAAGCGTTTTCCAGATCCAAATCCTGGATTTGATCAGACGAACTGGGGCGCGTTTTTTGCCATGCTTTATTACCACAACTACCAAGGTGATGTGAACATTGAACAGCACTCCGGTAGGTGGCTTGAGGACCTCAAGTACCCTGGGCTAATTTTTTCTAAGCGATACTTGGAGCAGTTTGTGCTCTAATACTCTGAGGGCCACCGATTCGAAGGGGAATCCGGGCGCTTCTGTGAACGAGGATGAATAAGCCGGAGCTGTCTTGACGGAAAGGATACGTCGGCTTTGAACACTGCTTGCCGCGTATCCTTTTCGTGTCGATACTGCTTCGTCAATTAATGCAGAGCTGGAGCCTATCGCTGAAATGATCGTACATTGTGGTATCGTCTACTCAAGCCCCAAACCTTCGCTTAGCATGTCGGCATCAATGAATCATTCAAGTGCCGATAAACGGCCTCTGCTAGTCAATTTGTACTAAGCATTTGTAGTAAGTATGTACACATTTTTCCCATGCCAATGGTAGAGACAGAGTTTACACCCCTCTTGTCTTTCCTTTCACTTATGCCTATCTAAATGCCTTTACTATAAAAGGCCCTTGTAATCCCACGGCCATATTCACGAACTAGCAAGCGTGATACAACCAAGAAATAAACGCTAAGTACGTCCAATGGTAAAACCGACCACGGTATATATAATCCTGCGTTGAATTCTGCAATATGGCGGCAGGCCACTTGTCTAATCACGTCGCGCTGACTCGCCGTTAAGCAGAAGACAATACAAAGAAAGGTTCCCTGGGTTGTTGACTTTTTGTGGTGCCTAGCGTACAAACTTTGTGGGGTAATCTGGGCATTCATCCCTCTGTCAGTACCTCAGCACTTTGCCTAATTACCAGATTGTTCTCAAATATCAATGCTCGAGATAGATTTTTCTCGCAAGACTGCATTGGTGGTGATGTTTGGCATACGTGATTGATACACGAATGTATTTCCTCCTGTAGTTAACGCAACATAGCCAGTTTGCGAAATATTAGGTTTTTCCATAGACATGGGCTAGATATGCAGTCGCTTGGAGTTATCATTCGCTATCGTTAACCCATCAGATACAGCATATTCAATGAGATGATCCTCGAATGCGAAAACTTGTCAAGGTAGCATAAGAAACAGCCATAAATTCCCAAGCTTTTGTGCCTTGCCGAAAATACAACGTCATTTTAGATTTAGATTAGCCCAAGACTAGCAATACGACGTTTGAGAGCCAATTTGGTACCACCTTAGTATAGGTTTGTTCTCTAATTTTAGTATTGGGGGTTTGAGATGAGGTGTCGGTTACTAAGTCATGTCAAAGCATTGGGATTTTTCTCTCGTGTTGCGATCGACCGCTCAGGGTCTAGAGCGGCCTATGTTGGGAACAGACAGTCAATTTTGCTGTCCTGCCTTCTTGTTTTTGCTCTATTGGTTGTTTACTCACCAGTCTTTGGCCTATCAGGTGAAGGCCACAAACTGGTAACACAAAAGGCTGTTAACATACTGAAAGCCACCAATAGCACCCTATACACTACACTCACGAGTTTCCGAGGCCAATGCCCGGAGCTTCCAGTAGCAGGTTTAAGAAACCCAGCTGTCGGTCCCTCGATTGCTTTGTACAACGCATTGCCCGCTGATGCGAAGCTTATCCAGGAAGTGCCTGAAGTGGATCATTATAACGATTTAGAGTTTGTGGACGTGGAAGGTGGAATAGGCAGTGGCGGGCGTGATGACCCCCATAAGGACGAATGGGATGCAATCGATGATGAGCCGCATTATACAGAGGAAGGGATGAATCTTACCGCGTTCAACCATTTTATTGATATCAAAAAAGGCCCTGGCTTGTTCGACGACTACGATGGCTATGCTTACAAGAAAGGCTCTGGGTCTAAGGACCAATATCAGAAAGCCAGCGAGGCAGCACCGAGTAGCATTGCGAGACTGCTGGCGAAAATCACAGGGTATAAGGTAGACGAAGGAATCAACTGGTGGTTCAATGACGAGTATGTACATGCTCCAGGTCAGTCATGGTACCGAGGGTGTTCCCCTGCAGTTGAAAGATATTCTTTCCCAGCTGACAGAGGGATCTATCGAACAGTTCAAGATGAGCTTAAGGCAAGGTTTCCGGTGGCTAATTCTACTGGGAGTTCCGGCAAGGGAATACCGTACAGTGTGTTTATGCCCGTGGATAACATGGCACGCTACTGGTACGGGCGATTTGAAGCTACCAAAGATACTGCTACTCTGGGGCCAGTGATGCATGCCATCCAGGATGCGAGTGTTCCCCATCATGCTGCAGGGTATATGGGAAACTGGCACGACAAGTATGAAGAAGCTCTGGGGCGTCAGATACCCGTTTGGATGGCAGACCCAAGTTTTGAAAATGAAGTCAAGGCGCTTGTTGAATCCTGGAGTCGAAATGATCCCTCACCCCCGACCAGATTGAACGTCGGGGATTGGACCAAACAGCCCGCACTGAATTGGCGGGTTGACCAGCTAGTTACTTGGGTCGCACTGAATGCATACAAAGAGTATGCAAACACCTACAATCATTTTCAGAACGGCTACAGGTTCGACACGAACAGCGCCAGAAATCTGACCAAGCTGGCCACCGCTATGAGCGTTCTAGTTTTGAAGAAGGCAACCGGCTTTGTTCCCAGCCAACCGGTCCAGCCCGTTCAAACCTCTGAAGACTGCATCAATTTTGATCCTCTGAGAGCAGAGGTAAAGCAAATCCAGGGTAGCTGGAAGATAGTGGTGGGCGACATGTGGTTGCTAGATTTTGGAGCTAATGAATCTGAAGCGCGCAGAGCTTTGGAGATCATCAAGAATTATCGCATGAACTCCCAATGCTTCGTTGGCAGACCTGACCCATCCATGGTTTATTACCTGGTGAACGGAGCAGCACCGACCGGTGCGATGGCAGGGGAAGACTGCATAGGATTCAATCCGGCCAACATTGAAGTGAAGCAAGTCCAAGGTTCGTGGAAGATCGTCGAAGGTTCACACTACATAATGGACTTTGGCACCAACGAGGCTGAAGCTAGATTGGCATTTCAACTAATAAAGAAATACGGCTTTACGTGTATCTGCTTCGTTGGCAGGCCAGGTCCGTCATTCGTCTACTTCCGCAAGTAGCAGCATATGACGCAGTAAAGTCATGTCGGTCAAGGAGCAACACAGGGCATTCAGCTAATCTTTGACTTGCTATGTCGGAAGAAGTGTGAAGACATAGGGGATGTATTGGCAATGAAACCGAGAGCACATGCAATTGCGCTAAGGATTTTGACACTGTGCTTGATCTTTCTGTGCGTGGTTTCACCGATTCGTGTCCTGGCCAACAGTTTATCGAGTGTTACTGATAAGATTGATCTCTCAAAGCTGAAAGACGCGAAGGTAGAGAACGGCGATAAAGAAAAGGGTGGCGTGGGTTCCGAAAACAAACAACCGAAGTATACCGGTCCCAAAAAGCGATTGGCCGTAATGGACATGGAAGTCAAGATTAGTTCGGTTGCAACAACAGAGCCTACAGCTAGCGGAGGTGTTGCCACCACGACAACCATTTACATTCCACCGCCGACCGACTTCGGTACCGGGTTGACCGAAATGCTCACCACAGCCCTTGTCAACAGCGAACGATTCATAGTTCTCGAGCGCAAAGCATTGACAGACATCCAAGCGGAACAGCAGCTGGTTGCCAGTGGCGCAGTGGAATCATCGAGTGCAGCACTCCAAGGTAAGCTCCTAGGTGCACAGGTGTTGGTTCGCGGGGCGGTCACGGAGTACACATATCGCAAATCCAGCACTGGGGGAAGTGTGAACGTTCTCAAGGGCTTAGGCTTAGCAGCATCGAAGGCCGAGGCAGCTGTTGTTCTAGACATCCGACTGTACGATGCCACCACCAGCCAAATCATAGATTCGGTGAAAGCCGAGGGGCGTGCGTCCTCTTCAGGTGCAAGTGTCGGCATAGATACTGACAAGCTCACAATGTCCGCCTCAGGATTTAGCCAAAGTCCACTGGGCCAAGCAACCCGTCAGGCAATAGAACGTGGGGTAAAGTTTATAATCGAACGAATGGAAGAAATGCCGTGGGAAGGGCGGATCGCGGAACTAGATATGGACGAGTCTGGTAGGCTTGGTACCATCTACATTAACGCTGGAAGCAATGCGGGTCTCAAGGTAGACGACAAGTTCGAGATATTCCGGCCAGGCCGAGATATTGTGGACCCCGAAACTAAGGTTGTCATAGGGCGCACAAAGGATAAGTTGCTCGGTAAGTGCCAGATCGAGAGCCTGACCAAAGACCTTGCAAACGCCGTGCCTCTGGAGGGCGAAGGGTTCCAAATAGGCGATCTAGTACGTCTTATCACTCCCAAGAAGACTGGCGAGCCGCTTCCTAAACCAGTCTCTCCGGCAGGCCAGTAGTTTTCCTTCACAAAGTGGCTAGGAAACCGCCGGTGAGTGACTACGGTGCATGTTATCAAAACAGTCCGTAGATCTCACCGGTTGGTTTCATGCCGATTTTGACTGCTGCAGGCTCCTTGGGTAAACCGGGCATCGTCACGATGCTACCCGCGTATATTACCACGAATCCGGCGCCTGCACTCAGCTTTGCTTCACGCACTGTAATCTTGAAATCCCTAGGTCGCCCAAACAGCTTAGGATCGTCTGATAAAGAGTGCTGAGTTTTAGCGATACATATTGGCAGATTCTGATAACCCAGCTGCTCAATTTGATTGATTTGCTTCTGGGCAGACGGACTGACTTCCACGCCATCAGCTCCGTAGAACTGCCGGGCTACTAGTTCGATTTTATCTACAATAGGCAATTCTAGTGGGTAGGCAGGATGGAACTCAGATTTCTCGTCGCAGGTCTTCAGCACTTGATTGGCAAGGTCTATACCACCATTTCCACCCTTCGCCCATACTTCGGATGATACCCAGCTGACACCGATCTGGTCGCAGCACTCGGCCAAGACGTTTAACTCCTCTTCACTGTCCGTTGGGAAGCGGTTGATCGCCACTATCGGCCGCAGTCCTACTATCTGGATATTCTCGCAGTGCTTTTTCAGGTTTTCTATACCGTTCTTCACCGCCTCGGGGTTGCTTTCTTCCAGCTTAGAAAGAGGCACACCCCCATGCATTTTCAGCGCGCGGATAGTAGCGACAACGACTGCTGCCGAGGGTATCAGATTAGCCGTCCGGCATTTTATGTCAAAGAACTTCTCTGCGCCCAGGTCGCTTCCAAAGCCCGCTTCTGTCACCACATAGTCCGCTAGTCTCAGGGCCATCTGAGTTGCGATGGCGGAGTTGCACCCGTGAGCGATGTTTGCAAACGGTCCACCGTGGATGAACGTAGGCGTACCCTCCAAAGTCTGCACAAGGTTCGGAAGAATTGCGTCTTTTAATATGACAGCCATTGCACCGGTGGCCTGCAAGTCATTTGCAGTTACCGGCTTGCCTGATTTATCATAAGCAACTACTATCCGGCCCAGCCTGTCTACCAGATCTGATCGATCTTTGGCTAGACAGAGGAGCGCCATTATCTCCGATGCCGTTGTTATGTCAAAGCCGGATTGCCGCGGCACACCATTGCTTTTACCACCGAGACCTATGACGATATCCCGTAATGCTCTCTCGTTCATGTCCATCACGCGTCGCCAGGTGATGGAATGAATATCGATTTGGAGGGGGTTGCTCTGGTACAGACTGTTGTCGAGCATAGCAGCGAGCAAGTTGTGGGCAGTCGTGACCGCGTGGATATCTCCAGTGAAATGGAGATTAATATCTGCCATAGGTACTACTTGCGCATAACCACCACCAGCCGCGCCTCCTTTTATACCAAAGCAAGGTCCTAGCGAAGGCTCCCTGAGAGTCAGACATACTGATTTGCCCAGCCTGCGAATTGCATCTGCTAGCCCAATTGCGGTTGTTGTCTTTCCCTCACCTGCTGGCGTAGGGGTTATCGCCGTGACTAGAATAAGCTTACTGTCTTTCTTATCTGCTGGCCGTGACAATACATCCAGCAAGACTTTCGCTTTGTCGTTGCCATAGTAAATGAGGTCGCTTTCAGAAAGACCCAGTTCACCGGCTACTTCTCTAATATGTCGCAGTTTCGCTTGCTGAGCTATCTCAACATCGGATAGCATGCCTAATCCTCCTTATAACGGAACTTTAACATTATTCTTCGTGTTTGGATAGTTTACTTCGAAACGACATTTTTTCGATTCTACCAGCGAACATATTCATCCAGGCGCTTGTATGCTCAAGTCGTCTATCTACCGGTATATGGTATTTGCGGAGTTTATCCTGCCAACCGAGTTTCTTGGCTCGCTGGTATATCAGCCACCAGATGCACAAACGGTCTGGGTAAACCTCACAGTGGCCGTTTGGTCTTGTACCTCCGCATGGACCGTTTCTTAATTGCTTAGGACACCTCATACAGCAGGTAAACGCATTGTAACTCAAGATACACTGGCCGCAATCCTGGCATTTGAAAATCGGCTTCTTGACAGCGTTTTCGGTCAAAAGCACGCATTTATATAGTGTGGGGTGTCGTTCCACGAAAGCGGCAATCATCTCGGTAAGTTTACTCATTGGGGCTACCTTCCACAATTTCCTCGTCAGATTTCTCAGGTTTGGGAGTCGGGCGGGGTAACAACCCTGCTTCCTGAACGATTCTGGGGGTAATTGATTCCCACATCACAGGCATGATGTGAATCCCTTTCACACCAGGGATTTCCCTGAGCCGCTTGATGGTCTCCACACAGATGGCGACGCCTTCTTCCTTTGGGTCTTGAGCAGATTTCATCCTACTTAGGTATTCTTCTGCAATGCTCATCCCAGGCACGCTATCTCTCATGTATTCCAGTGCCTTAACGGACCTCACTGGCATCACGCCTGCCAGGATATAGACTTGCTGATCGTATCCCTCGTCTCTGACAGCAGACATCCACCGCTCAAACCGCGGTATATCAAACACTGGCTGAGTTTGGATAAAGCGTGCGCCTGCTCGGATTTTCTTGCCCAATCGGACTATTCGTAGCTCAAAAGGCTCCGCAAAAGGGTTTGCTGCTCCTCCGATAAACATTCTGGGTGGGGACTTGACCTCTTCACCGGAAGGAAACTTACCTTGGTTTAGCTGGTTCACTAAGTGTATAAGCTGGATGGAATCCAGATCGAAAACCCCTTTTGCCTCCGGGTTGTTCCCAAACGTCTGATAGTCACCGGTAAGACACAAGACGTTTTGAATTCCAAGGGCATATGCGCCAAGAATTTCCGACTGCTGTGCCAAACGGTTTCGATCACGGCAAGTCATTTGCATTATTGGTTCTACTCCGCCCTCGAGAGCGAAGAAGCTACTGGTAACCGAACTCATTCGGACGATAGCCGTCTGATTGTCGGTTAGGTTTACCGCATCTACGATGTCACGAAAATACTCACACTTCCTAAGTATTGACGCCTTGTCGGATCCTTGAGGAGGACTCATTTCGCCGCACACGACAAAATGGCCCTCCAACAGCAAGCGTTCTAGACGACTTCCAGACACCATTCAGTCGTACCTCAGTCTGTAGTTGCATAGTACACCGAGGAATTATACGCTATCCCAGCGATTTCCTCCATTTTCGCATCACAATAACTTCCACAGTGTCTCCAAGTCCACATGCTCACGCACCAACGAAGCTGCCAACCGAGTTTTTTCCATGTCAGTAGAGTGAATCTTCGTAGTAACGTCGTGTATGGCGGAACTAGCTTCGTAAGTTCGCGCTTCGGTTAGAAGCACTGGAATATCTGTATGTGAGAGGAGATCTAGGGTTGACGCTTGTGGTTTGAGCCCTCCCGTCAGCACAATACCTGCCAGCGACATGTCCTTCCTCAGCAAATCCATAGTTACGGCGGCGGAGATAATATCATCTCTATCGCCCGGGACTATGAGCAACGCTTTGTCACATACATATTGTAAAGCATTGTAAGCTGTCATAGCTCCTACCACGATTTCCGCCACGCCGTTTTCCAGATACTCCTCTCCGTTGATTACCTCTGCTTTGAGGGTATCAACTACTTCTTGCACAGTCGGCCATGAAAGGCGCGGCAGATAGGGAATTACACCAAGTAGACTTAACCCACTTCTTTCGAAGGACTTTGAAAGGTAATATTTCGTCTGTTCGAGCTTCTCCGGTATGACCTTGTTCACAACTACACCAATGACAGGGACTCCTTCCTTCTCAAACAGACTGCAGTTCACCGCCACTTCATCCACCGGGCGTCCTATTCCGCCCAGTGTAACGATGACTGCCTTCGCATCTAGTATCTTGGCTACATGAGCGTTGGACATGTCGAAAACCGAACCCACGCCAGCGTGCCCGCTACCTTCGACCACCACCAAGTCGTTGTCGTCTCCGACCACTGCAAAAGAGTCCAGAATAGCCTTCTCGAGCTTTGGATAATTCTCCTCAGGGGCTTCGATGTACTGTCGAGTAAACTTCGCGGTGATAGGTATGGGGTTTATGTCACGCAGGGGATAATTTAGGTTGCAGGTTCTTTGGATCAGCAGGGCATCTTCGTCCACCATATCGCCGTTGACTGTCACATACCGCTGTCCGATTGGCTTTATAAAACCGACGGAAGCGCCGAATTTCCTGAAACCTTTTACAAATCCCAGGCTGCAGGTAGTCTTGCCGTCATTTTGGTTTGTAGCGGCAACGAACAGTCGTCTCTGGTTCTTGTCTCTCATTTGTCTCCCCAAACACACGTTGGCTGCGATGCCCAGCAGTTCATAATATGTGAAAGTATATCACATACAGGTGTCGCAGGCATACTCTTGCATGAATTAGGGTTGTTAGTGAACTCCTTTTGTGTTATAATCCCCGAAAGCCTTGTCGCTAGACTGTTGTCGTCTTCAAAGACAGCGAAGTTGGGATTGTTACCTCCATATGCCGATTACAGCAATGTCCATAGCAGAAAACATCCTGAGAGTTCGAGAATCGATTTCTGAGGCGGCACAACAGGCCGGCAGAGACCCGAACAGCATAAAGCTGGTGGCAGTGACTAAAACAGTAGACGTTACCAGAACGCAAGAGGCAATCTGTGCAGGAGTCACGGACATCGGCGAAAACTACGTCCAGGAGGCAGCTAGTAAGTTTGCGAGCATAGGTCCGTCGGTGCGGTGGCACATGATTGGCCATTTGCAAACTAACAAAGTTCGACATGCCACCCCCATATTTGATTTGATTCAGAGCGTGGACAGCATTCATTTGGCAAAAGAAATAGGTAAGCGCTCTCTAGCTTTGGGCAAGACGACAGAGGTCTTGGTGGAGGTCAACATTTCCGGTGAAGAGTCCAAATATGGGGTGAATCCCTCTAGTGTCTTGGACTTATGCGGTGAGGTTGCATGCGTAGAAGGCGTTTCTCTGTCAGGTTTGATGGGTATAGCGCCGTTTACTGACAACGAGGTCGAGATCCGAAAATCATTCGTTATGTTGCGGAGTCTGTGGGAAAAGCTTCCCGCAGTCCACAGGAAGTGGCTGTCGATGGGGATGACATCTGATTTTCGGATTGCCATCGAAGAAGGCTCAAACATGGTTAGAATAGGCACTGCGATATTTGGACCACGTGGATAGCCGGATTGGACCGAGTGCCAGTTGAATCTTAGCTAGCTTTGAAATCCCATCGCCGAGCTTATGTTATGACGAGGAGGATGTGGGATGAGCAACAATATTCCAGAAGAAGACCTCGAGAAGAGAGGGCTTTGGAAAACTATCAAGGAAACAATCGGTATACACGACGAGCTGGAAGAAGAATACGAAGATGATGAAGACGCCGGCGGAAGAAAGCCTCCGGTGACGTTAAAACTCCATTCGGCAAAGGTGAGTTACGTGTCTGTCAGATTACCCCAATCGTTCGATGATGCCAGGTTGGCCGCCGACGGTTTAAAAGATGGGCGACAGCAGATCATCAATCTTGAGAACACGTCCCAGGAGATGTCCGAGCGGATAATCGACTTTCTGAACGGCGTGACTTATGCATTGAACGGCTTTGTAGAAAAAGTGGGCGACCGCGTGTATCTGTTCGCTCCCAGCAACGTGGTGATCGACACTCCGGAGGATTTGCATAAGTCGTCTCCTTCGCTCTTCGAAAACAAGTCCTGAGAGCGGCCTTAAGAAACCGGTGATTCGGAATGCGGAATAGGATGTCGCATTCTGACTACTGTACGTTCCGATTTCAAAGACGGTCTTTCAAACTCTGCCGGAGTGGCCGGGGAGGGATCACCCGGCCATTGATGTATTGCGTGCAATCTCCCGTGCCTTTTCCACCCATTCCGAAGCTGACAAAGTACCAGAGGTTCCTCTGTATCCGCGATCGGCAATAAAAACAAGTGCAAGATGGATATAAAGAAAGAGACGAGTCGGCTTGACGCGCTATTGAATGGTTAAAGTATCTCGACATGTGAGGACAGCATCCGTGGATGACGCAAGCAGACCACAAACGAGCGATACCCCGGACACCCAATCGTATCCGCAGTATAGATTTATACCCCTAATCATTCTTCTGATAGTTCTGGTTGCAATTATCGCTGTTGCCCAACAATGGAGTTTGCAGGCGTTGGAGGAGCCTGCACTGGACCAGGCTATACTCCAAGGTGATATATCAATCAAAATGGCATATTCGCTGGGCGGTTGGACCAATAGTATCATGACGGACATCCGTTCGAAAGACGTTTTCGAGCGGCAAGCAAGGTTGTTTGAACGATCGGCTGTAACTGCATACACACGGGCTGCCAGAAAGCGTAAGTCGATAGATGCAATTCGTCGGCTCATAATTCTGGGTCCTTCGGAAGACAGACACACGTACATTGATTGGCTTGCGTCGGCACATCAGGTTCAGCCATCAGAAGTTCAGATGTGGCGCGTATTGTACGTAGAGCACGGCCCTGTAACTCGAGAATCATTAACGGCCTATTGTACGATGATTAGAGGTTTGGATCTGCGATGGTTTGAGCATCTGGCACTTGCAGACTTGTACCGACGCTCAGGAATGGCCGATCAAGCCAACCTGCAAATCGATTATGCAATTCGTGAGGCGCAAAGAACCACAGTTGGATTCACGGTTCTGATTGCACTTGTTGGGATTCTTGGAATCTTAGGTGTGGGTATCGTGGCGCTATATGGAACGCGGATATTGGTTGAATCACGGCGACTGACCGACCTTCCCATGTCGGAAAACATTCGGCAATTCAAGTCCGGCTTGTTGCTGCAGACCTTCATAGTGTATCTTCTAATCTGGGGTGGCACGCAATTTATTGGCGGATTACTCATCGGCACGATTTATGTATCAAAATACCACGACGTTACCAGACTTGAGATATATACAGCGGCGGCAAGCTATATACTGGGTGGAATTCTAGCACTCGGTTTTCTGGCACGGAAGTTGCGCTCAGTCGATTGGCCATTCGAAGCCATAGGTTTGACTGGGAAAGGATGGAGGCGCGAGGCACTAGTTGGCATTGCAGGGTATGGTGCTTCACTCCCATTACTGTTCATTGCGGCACTGGTTACCCAGCTAATCGCTGGTCCAGGTGATCAACCATCCAATCAAGTGATCCCTCTGATAGCCAGAGCTGAAGGGCTTGGTGAGCGTTTGGTACTCTTTCTCCTAGTCGGAGTAGCCGCCCCATTCTTTGAAGAGATATTCTTCAGGGGAGTCTTATTCAACAGTTTCAGGACGAGGTGGACGCCAGTCATGGGCATAGTCTTGTCGGCTGGAACGTTCGCGATGCTACATCCCCTGATTGGCTTCCTACCCATATTTGCTCTCGGGTCTGTGTTTGCGATACTGTTATATGAAAGAAAGTCACTTGTGTCGCCCATGATTGCGCACAGTATAAGCAATATAGTTACTTTCCTTATCTTGGTGTTGTTGGTAGGGTCATAAGACTATGGGAAAGCTGATAGTAGGCATACTAATGGCCATATGGGCACTGGCGCTGTGGATTGCTTTGTTTTACGCATGGAGACGTGCATACAAAGAATGGAAGTCTAACTGTGCGAACAGACTTTCCACGTATACTGCGACGGTATTGGACAGACGAGCTACGAAGTCTGCGCCTGACAAGATGGAGTACGCCATCTTATTTGGATTCGAAAAACGACAGAAGGAATTCCCGGTAGATGAGCATGTTTACAACACTGCAAGAGTCGGATGTGAAGGCCTTCTGCATTTGAGAGGCGGTCAGTTTGAAGCTTTCGAACTGAAACCTGACGCTGAAAGGGCCGAAGATCTCTATCGTCGCATAGCCAAGAGTTGACCACTTATGGAAAAAGCCCTTCTGAAGATTCGTGTTAATCCTCGCAGTTCTCGAAACCAAATAAATGGCTGGCGAGACGATGTACTCCAAATCAAGCTTACGGCGCCGCCAGTCGAAGGAGCAGCAAATAAAGCCGTGTTAGAGTTCCTCGCGGAACAACTCGGCATAAAGAAGTCACAAATAGCTCTAGTTTCTGGTAGTACAAGCCGAGAGAAAATCATTGAGATTACCGGCTTGTCTAACGGCCAGATCCGATGCCGAATCGAAAGACAGCTGCCTGAGACTGAATAGGCCTATGAACGAAACCTTCTATGCCCGGAAGAAAGTATGGGAATAAGGTTATTAAGCGTTCGAACCATGGGTAAGTACTAAGTGGCTGCCTCGGGAGACAGTAGTGCAAGCGAAAGGAGCATTATATCCAATGAGGATATTAATTGGGATTGTCGCGGGTGCCGCGGTTGGGTACATCATAAGTGTATTCAGCCGGTCTGCTGAATCAGGGTGACAGCTCACGTGCAATCCGTATGTGAGCACCATACTCGGGGCGATCATCGGATTGCTAGTAGCCCTGGGTCGGGGCCGTTAAGCACAATCAAGAAAGGAGCAACAAATGCAGGTTACTTACAAGGGAGGAACGCTTTTCACAGCAGAACAGCGAGGTCACACAATTACAATAGATTTGCCGCCTGACAAGGGTGGAACGGACCAAGGCATGACCCCGCCTGAATTGCTAGCTGCGGCACTGGGGTCATGCATCGGAGTTTACGTCACTCAATACTGCAAGCAAGTGGGTCTGAACTGCGAGGGCACAACTGTGGATGTTGACTGGGAGGTTACGCCAGAACCTATGAGAATCGATCGGATTCGTGCGGTAGTTAAGGTGCCGGCGGGGATTCCAGAAGAACGTCGAGCCGCGGTGATGAAAGCCGCCGAGCATTGTTTGATCCACCGAACGCTGTGTTCGGTCCCGGATGTTAAGATCGAGCTGGCGTGAAGAAATAACTTAGAGCGTATGTTCACCATAGGCAACAATCCAAGTCGCCAGATGCTATCAATCAACTTCAGCAGCATGCGGCCGGTTTGGCAAACAAAGCCAAGGGGGTATGAAGTATCCGCATGGTGCCTCTGCAATGAGTGAACGAGAAGAAAGACATGATAACCTCTTGTCTATCGAAGATGCAGCCAAGCGGACTGGATTAAGCCCCGAGGATATCGAATTCGCTGAACAACGTGGGTTGCTGGCTGTTGGTCGCGAACGGGAAGGCTATTATACACGCACTCAGTTGCGTCTGTTGGATGGTATAGCCTGCCTTCGAGAGCTCGGTTTGTCCATGGACGAAATCGATGATTTGCATCTCTCAGAGGAAATCCTCGCAGAGATCGGCGAATGTCTCAAGCCCCTACGAATAGGGGGATCATTGTTCGAAGCGTCATCAGCGTTTATGATGGCTAGTGCGCATGCCATTCGCAGGCATGAACAGATTGTTAGAGAGCAAATCGACCAACTCCGTGATTTCAAACGGTCGCTCTCACAGAAAGCCGATGCCTTCGAGAGACTTATCAGGGCGCTCCGAGAGCATGCGCGCCGAGCTGCGTAATGGAGACAACAAATGGGCGATGAATGTGAAGAAATCCTGGAAATTGCCGAAGGTCCAAGCGTTTGCGCACCAGGCAGCAAACAGCCTGCCGAGCACCCAGCAACCTCTGTTCGTCAAGAGTTGGCGTACGGCATCAAGTTTTGGGCTGAGAGATCGTTCGATGACGCCCTTGAGGCAGTACGCATGGAGATAGAGAATCAGAGTCTAGAACTCGTTGGTGAGTGGGACATGCGCAATTACCTAAAGACAAAGCTGGGTGTAGATGTTCCTCGCCATCATGTTCTTGCCGTATTTAGTCCTGACTTGGTATACCGTGCCCTAAGTCTTGATAAAGACCTTGGCCTTCTGCTGCCCGTAAACATTGTCCTCTACGAGCAGGGTAACGGTACAATCATCGAATGTATTGACCCCATCACATATTTCGAAATGGCTGATGGCAAGGGTTTGGAGAAATTATCGCGTGAACTGAAAGCGAAGTTGGAAGACGTAATCAGTCACGTGGCGGTAGGCGTGGTGTGACCCAGCTCAGATATCATAGCGGCTTCTACGTCAATTACCGCAACCGGCGTACATACCAGTAATTGTTTTCAGGGCTGGTTGGACCAGCGAAAGGGTATTTCTCGGGCGGCATGGCCATCACATGCCCATCACACATCAAATAGTTATTCAAGCCTTTATGAACCGGCTTGTCAGCGTTTTGGTAATGAAGTTTTGGATAGTAGCCTTGCACCATTGACCAATCTCCACACCGAGCCACATACCCAGTGCCATGGTAAGGTTGGTTACTGGTACTGTCTTCCGCCATACCTTCAAATAGAAGAATTGTATCTGATGGGTATGGGATAGCATCTTTCGCAATTCCTTTGAGAATAGTTATACCGGCAGTTGACGGGACGATGTCCGGAGGATTGCGCAGGAACGAGTTCATGGAGTAGGTGCGAGGAACATGCACCATGGTTGAATCCACTTCGATGTTGTAAGCTGGACATGTCCAAATGCTTCCCCAGCCTTGGTTCTTGATATATGGCTCAAGCCCCCCTCCATGGTCCTGTGCCCAGTAGTTTCTGTCTCCAATCAACCCACCCGGCGATGGGAGAATGCCATCCCAATCTTGAATGTACATCTCAAAGGCCATGCCCAGCTGCCTCAGGTTGGATTGACAGCAGCTCCTTTTAGCCAAAGTGCGTGTGGAAATCAACGTAGGGAGAAGCATTCCTGCCAGGATGGCAATGATGGAAATAACAACAAGAACCTCGATCAAGGTTAAGCCAACGGTACGAGTTTGCCTCAAGGAAATTGGTATCATAAGTTTCTCAGCAAGAAGTAATATGCACCAACTAAACCATGACTCCTTGAGCATTATACCGAATTCTTGCTTGTCAGTAAATAGGAGCGCTCCTTTAGTGGTCTTGAATCTTCTGCTTAGAGTGCGGAGGAGGACAATTCGGTTCTCGAAGTTTGTTTTGCCTTGTTAGGATAGCAGAGAATTCGGTGGATGGTACGCTGCTCTCTTGTATGCCTATTTACGCGCAAGAGTTCACGTTGTCTTTCTTGGCGACGAAGAACGCACGATCGCTTTTTTTGGTGGCAGGTCTGAAGGTATACGCGTTATACACAGCCAGCACTTCGAACCCAGCCGCAGAAAGCATATCTACGATTTCGCGTTCGTCATACGCCCTTTGATAATGTACTATTTTTGTCTGCGTTTCAGCGCCGCCTTTGCGGTAAATGAAATTCATGTCTATCCTGCAGATGCGTGTGTTAGGGTCGTATGTACTGCGCCAGTCATAAAGAACACGCGAACTGCTGCCGAAGTTGTTCTGATTGAACAGTCCTCCCGCTAGTGCCAGCTCCGTATTCATATCGAAGATGAACAATCCACCTGCTTTCAGATGGTCATGCACCCTGAGGAACGCTAGCTGAAGGGCAGATGAGTCAGTGATGTAGTTCAAGCTGTCGAAAAGTGAAATAACCAGATCGAACGTACATCCAAGGTGGAGCTTTGAAGCATCTTGTACATGAAAATCGAGCAAGCCCTTTCGTGCCTCTGGCTTTCTTCTGGCAACCTCTATCATCTCTGAGGAAATGTCCACGCCGGTTACCTGGTACCCCTTTTGGGCTAATAGGACACTCACCCTACCCGTTCCGCAACAAAGGTCCAAGATGGTGGTTGGTCTGTGGTTAAAGCGGCGGAGGATTTGATGAAGATAATCCACCCAGTAGTCGTAAGGGACCACTGACATCAATTCGTCATAGAGCCCTGCGATGCTGTCAAACTGTTCGGCAGGGCTCGTTATTTCATGCACATCTGCGGACAAATCCTTCGGTATCATGTTGATGGTTTGCCAAAACAGGCGTTATCTTCGTCTTCAGCCGTGTGCGGATACTGCAGGCTAAGGCCCCTCGACTACCGGTACCCGTTGAATATTCGGATCGGTGAAGATATCGGTATCGTCGCGGCTAGTGGTTGAAAACTCCGAAACCACCGCGCCATTCGGTCCGGCTTGGAACCAATGCAGAGTGTCAGGCATCAACGTGTATTGGTCACCAGGCTCAAGTACGATCTCATGCCAGACAGTGTACCATTGTTCGTCGCCAGCCGGAGGTTTGGCCGCTGGATTGGCTGTCGGCGTGCCCGGCACATATAGATAGACTTTACCCCAACGACATCTGAAGGTTTCTTCCTTGCCCGGTTCGCCTTCAACTGGCGGATGACGATGCTCTGGGCAAGTTTGGTATGGAAAGAGAACTAGTTCCTTTGCGCATACGCGGTCAGTATTCACATACACGACGATCTCCAGGCCGGTTTCCTCTAGTCTACCCAGACCGAAATCTGCTACTTCTATGTTCTCCGCTTCTTCAGGTCTGAGTACGATACCTGCTTTCTGCAGGTACTCCCTCGCCCTGGTCTTAGCACCTTCGATCTGTTCCTTCGTGAGCATTGTTCCCTCCGTATTGATGCCAATATCACCATGACTGGAAAGCCAATTTCTCTTGATTTTGCCACCATCCAATGAATTACTAATTAGGCCGCAGGAGCATGTATGCCCCCAGTCCTATGAAGACAAGACCAGCGACCTGCTTCATACGCTGAGGTGAGATCAACTTGCTCATAAGTGACCCACATGTGACGCCGATGAGTGTCACTACCACCAAAGCAGATGCGGCGCCTATGAACACCCACACTGGTTTTTGAAATTTCGCGGCCTGGCATACCGTCATCAGTTGGGTCTTGTCTGCCATTTCTGCTAGGAAGATCAAGCCGAAAGTCTGTAACGCTGCTGCAAGAGCAGTCTCTTTTGTCACCAGGTGTACCTCCGATATGTTTCTAGGGTTGCACATCTCAGCCCGAAACAGCTAAGGTTTACGGTCATTATTATACATTGTCTCTCGTGAACATGTCGAGAATCGAGTCAGAACACTGGTTCTCCGTCTGTCTTCTTGAGCTTATCAGATTGTGCGTCTGCGACTCCTTCTAAAGTGCAATTCCACCCATCTTATCCCTATGATATTTCACGGCTGATGGCAATATGTCAAGCAAGCATTGGTTGATGCCGATGGAGAAATCCGAGGTTGATTCTCGGGTTTTTAGCAAGTATAATAATGTGTGCAAACAATTCACTTCAGAGATAGTAACACCTCGATGGATGTACACCGACCTTCATACATGATCCTCACGTGGGGCTGCCAGATGAACGAGGACGATTCTCAGCAAATGGGCAATCTCCTCGAACAGATGGGCTATCGTCTCACCACAGATGAGGAGCAAGCGGATATTGTCCTATTGAACACTTGCAGTGTTCGTGCCAAGCCTGAGCAGAAGGTTCGAAGCAAGCTTGGAGAATTGAAGCGCCTCAAACTCAAGAAGCCGGAACTAATTATTGGTGTCTGTGGCTGCATGGCGCAAAGGGAAGGCGAGGCACTTCTCAAGTCAGTGCCATGGGTGGATCTCGTTCTCGGCACTGCGAATATCTACGACCTACCAGCACTTATACAAGAGATCAAGGCATGTGGGCATAGGATAAGTGCTCTGGATATCCAAGGCGGCAGTTCGAACGGTGTGGCACACATCCCAAGGGTTACAGGCAGTAAGGTCGGTTTGAAGGCATTCGTACCGGTGATGTATGGCTGCAACAACTACTGTGCGTATTGCATAGTTCCATATGTCCGGGGACCAGAACGAAGCCGTCCTGCTCAGGAGATAGTCGCCGAGGTCGAAACACTGGTCTCGTGTGGCTGCAAAGAAGTAACTCTCATAGGCCAAAATGTCAACAGTTACGGGCAGACTCTATCAGAGCGTGTAGATTTTGCCGAGTTGCTGCGCATGGTGAATGACGTACCAGGCTTGGAGCGCATTCGCTTCACAACCAGTCATCCAAAAGACTTGAGCAATCAATTGATTGAGGCTATGGCATCACTGCCCAAAGTGTGCGAACACTTGCACCTGCCGCTGCAGGCAGGAGACAACGACATTCTGCGTCGCATGGGACGCCGATACACAGTCGAACACTATGTTTCGCTCGTGGAGAAAGTTCGAAATGCTATACCGAACATTGCTATTACGACGGATATAATGGTTGGTTTCCCTGGCGAAACGGAAGAGCAATTTGGTAATACACTCGAGGTAGTGAGACAAATTCAGTTTGATGGAGCGTTCATGTTCGCCTTCAATCCAAGACCCGGAACAGCTGCGGCTGGAATGGAAGGTCAACTGGAAGCTCGAACCAAACTACGGCGGTTGAATGAACTCATTCAGCTACAAAATGACATCACTCTGAACAAGATGCGTGCGGGTGTCGCTCAGGAATTCGAGGTCTTGGTCGAGGGACCGAGTGTCAAACACTCCGCCAATCTGACTGGGTACACGCGGACCAACAAGACTACCGTTTTCCCTGGTGACCCTACCCTTACTGGTCAGCTAGTAACCGTCCGCACTATTTCCGCTCATCCATGGGGTTACATAGCAGAGATTATCTCCAAGCGGTAAGATGTTGACATATGTTTATTGACTTGCTAAGTTTCTCAACACTGACTTCCGACTTGACCTTTGGTATGGGACGTGAGCGAGGGCTTGGGTTATGACCGATAAGCTCACACCGATGCTGCGTCAATACATGGCTATAAAGAAAGAGCATCCGGACGTCATCCTGATGTTTCGGCTGGGTGACTTCTATGAGATGTTCGGCGATGATGCAGAGGTCGCAGCGCAGGAGCTGGAAATAACCCTGACCTCCCGGGACGCTGGACGATCTGGGCGTATACCGATGTGTGGAGTACCCTACCACGCTGTAGATAGGTACATCGCTCGTCTAATCTCCAGGGGTTATAGAGTTGCTATCTGCGATCAAGTAGAAGATCCCAAGCTTGCGAAAGGACTGGTCAAGCGTGAAGTCACTCGGGTAGTTACTCCTGGCACGGTACTGGAAGACTCGATGCTGCGTTCGGACAGCAACAACTTCTTGGTTGCTCCGGCACGGCACGGCGAAACATATGGACTTGCGGTGATAGATATTTCCACGGGAGAGTTTCTCGTCACCGAAGTCACAGGCAAGGATGCATGCCAAAAGTTGATCGACGAAATCATTCGACTCTCGCCGGCGGAAATTCTCGTGTCGGATGAATGCGACGAGCTTGCTTTGCGCATCCGTGAAGTCTGCGGCGCGCGAATCACTCCATTCGTTGCCGATGGTTTTGTTTCTCCGCGAGAGGTGTTACAGAAGCAGTTTGGGACCATATCCCTGAGAGGATTCGGTTGCGAAGACTTCACCGCCGGCATTACTGCGGGTGCGATTGTCCTCAAATACATAGAGAGCACCCAGCCTTCAGCACTTGAGCATATACGCAGTATTGGAACTTACAGCCTAGATGGGTTCATGGTTCTCGACGCCACGGCAAGGCGTAACCTCGAGTTGACCCAGCCCCTATACGAAAATCCTCGGGCGAAGAGCCTCATTCAGATCCTCGATTGGACAGTTACGCCCATGGGAGCACGCTTATTGCGTCGTTGGTTGAACCAGCCACTCTTGGATGTTTCCGCGATTAACGCACGACTTGATGCGGTCCAAGATTTCCATGCGAACCTGATGATGCGGACCAAGGTTAGGGAAGCACTTTCAAAAGTATATGACTTAGAGCGTCTGACTGGACGCACGGTTGCTGGAACAGTAAATCCAAGAGACCTAATTTCCCTTCGAAACTCGCTTCGTGCCTTACCAGAACTACGCGATGCGTTGACTTCGGCAAGAGACACGATGGTTCAATCGCTCACCAATTCCATCGGTGACATGGACGACATCGAACAACTTATAACCGAGGCAATTGTCGAGGATCCGCCTGCTACTGTGAGGGAAGGAGGTATCATACGTTCTGGCTTCAACCAAGAACTGGATGCTCTTCGCGCAGCAGGAACGGACGGAAAGGCATGGATAGCCAATCTCGAGACAACTGAAAGAGAGCGTACTGGCATAAAGTCTCTGAAAGTCGGCTACAACTCAGTTTTCGGTTACTATATCGAAGTCAGCAAGGCAAATCTATCGCTCGTTCCGGACAACTACATTCGCAAGCAGACCACTGTCAATGGGGAGCGCTTCATCACTCCAGAGCTTAAAGAGTATGAGGCTATGGTTCTTGGAGCGGAAGAACGGGCAATGCGCATGGAATATGACCTCTTCTGCTCCATACGTGACCGGATTGCCCAGGAAGCAGATAAACTAATGAGCGCCGCAAGGGCGACTGCACAAATAGACGTTCTCTGTTCGCTGGGAGAGGTAGCCGCTGCCAATCGCTATGTTCGACCGATGGTTGATGATGGAACCGAGATTAGGATCCGAAACGGCAGACATCCTGTTGTGGAACGGCTACAAACAAATGAGTTGTTCGTGCCGAACGACTGCCTGCTAGACTGCAAAGAGAACCAAATCCTCATAATCACCGGGCCGAACATGGCAGGTAAATCAACATACCTACGCCAGGTTGCATTGATAGTACTAATGGCGCAGGTCGGCAGCTTCGTGCCTGCTGAATCGGCTCAAATTGGCGTTGTGGACCGTATATTCACCCGGGTCGGTGCCCATGACGAATTGTCTGCTGGCCAAAGTACATTCATGGTCGAGATGACCGAGACAGCGAACATTCTGAACAATGCAACGGACCGCAGCCTTATCATACTGGACGAAATCGGGCGGGGTACGAGTACTTTTGATGGTCTGTCAATCGCCTGGGCAGTGATAGAGTATGTCAAGCAGATTGGGGCGAAGACCCTCTTTGCTACCCATTACCACCAGCTGAATGAGCTGGCGAGCCAGTTGGAAGGCATCAAAAACTACCGCATTGCTGTGAAGGAAGATGCCGACAAAATAGTCTGGCTTCGGAAGATCATGCCTGGCGGGACTGACCGAAGCTACGGAATACAAGTCGCGCGTCTGGCAGGCATGCCCACGCAAGTCATTGAGCGAGCGAAGGAGGTTCTGTGGCAACTCGAGGGTAACAGTCCGTTGAAGGCCATGCCTAATGTGAGTGGGAGCATAACCACAAAGACCGAGAAGCTACAGTTGACCCTGTTCGAGGCTGAGCCGCATCCGGTGCTCCTAGAGCTAGAAAAAATGGACGTAACCACAATGACGCCGATTGAAGCTCTCACCAAACTGTATGACATGCAAACCAAACTAAAGAGCAGTTAGGTTCGGTGCTCTACTAGCGCTGATGAATGAACAAAGCTTTTCGATAATCAACATCCTGGATGAAGCCACGGCCAATAAGATTGCGGCCGGTGAGGTGATCGAACGTCCGGCTTCGGTGGTAAAGGAACTAGTCGAGAATGCCCTGGATGCCCAAGCTAGCGAGATTAGAATCGAATTGGTAGACGGAGGAAAGAAGCTTATCCGGGTTACCGATAATGGCATTGGGATGTCCCGGCAGGATGCTCGACTGTGTATCGAGAGGCACGCCACATCAAAGATCCGCTGCGCCGATGACCTGTTCGACATTCGAACGTTGGGTTTTCGTGGAGAGGCGCTGCCAAGCATTGCATCAGTTTCCAGAACGGAAATTATCACACGAAGAGAGCAAGACGAATGCGGGACGCTTGTCGTTGTGGAAGGCGGCGAAGTCAAAGAAATCTCCGATATTGGGTCACCGGTCGGAACTTCTGTTACTGTTGGGGAACTCTTCCACAATGTGCCCGCCAGGCAGAAGTTTCTTAAGACCGCCCAGACTGAAATTGGGCATGTCATCGAACTGGTGAACCGTTTTGCTGTATCTCACTGTGAGGTCGACATTACCCTAGTGCACAACGAACGGCAGATTTTTAGATCAACCGGCTCCGGCAGACTTGCAGACGCAGTGCTTACGGTTTTTGGCAGAGATGCAGCCGAAGCGATAATGGAGATTAACGGCCAACGTGGTCCTTATCGCATCAGCGGTTATGTTTCAAAACCGTCATACAGTAAGCCCAGTCGCTCTGGTCAAATGTTCTTCGTGAACCGCCGTTTTGTGAGAAACCGGAACCTTATGCATGCGCTTGATGATGCGTATAGGGGCATTTTGCCGCAGGGGCGCTATCCGCTGATTGTGTGCTTTGTGGACGTAGATCCCAGCCTGGTTGACGTCAATGTCCATCCGACGAAAATGGAAGTCAAGTTCAGCAAGGAATGGGAAATACATGACCTTGTCTCGTCGGCGGTAAGGGAAGCTCTCTCGTCCTCAGCCATTGCAACTACTGGTGTTGATTTCCTGCCTAAAGCTACTGCGCCAGTCCAGCGGCCAGACTTCTCTGGTCTTCGTCGGGGACCGACGCCATCAGAAGTGCAGTCTTTTCACAATGTGCTGCTGTCAAGACATGGCCTGGACGGGGACGCATTTCCCAAGGTTGATTCGGTATATCCCTCCGAATCTGCAAGTCCCGCAGTGCCGCTTAGTGGTGGCGATACGGACGTACTGGCTGATGCTGTCGTCCTGGTCCAGGCTTGCAACACATACATAATCGCCCAGACGACTGCTGGAATACTTCTGATAGACCAGCATGTAGCACACGAGCGTATCTTGTTTGACCAATTATCGAACTCAGTTGGAAAGATTGAGATTCAGAGGTTGGTAATACCTCTCACCCTGTCCTTAGGGCGGCGAGAGGCACTGGTCGTTGAGAACAAGATCGAGGACTTGCGTTTGCTGGGTTTTGACATAGAACCGTTCGGGAAAGATACTTTTTTGGTGCGATCTGTCCCGGCACTAATTGCCGAAAAGAATTACGAGCAAATCCTGAGAGATACGATCGAGGAATTGACAGAACTGACGGTATCAAAACGTCTTCTGGTCCAGAGAGAAGCGATAATCACCACGACAGCGTGCAAGATGGCAGTCAAGGCAGGAGATCATCTCTCTATGGATGAAATGATTCGTCTGGTATCGGAACTGCGGTATACGAGCAACCCATACTTATGCCCGCACGGGCGTCCTATCGTAGTCTGTCTCACTAATCGCGAATTAGAAAAGATGTTTGGGAGGGCCCAGTAGGTGCTTATGCTGTACAAACGTGCCATTCACTTGCCATTGACGGTCATATTTTGCTTGTTCGTTGTTTCGTCCGTATCTGCTCGCTTTGTGCCTATTGTCGGCGTTGAAAAGACGAAAGACGGTTCGGCTTATCTTTTGGTAAACGGCGAACGAGCTGTGTACCTGAAGACTTGGAATGGAGATATGTCCCCATCCGACCGAGCGGCCGTGGCAGCGCAGAGGCTCACCGATTTTGTGCAGCAAGGTCTGGAACCGAAGGCCATTGGAATAAAGACCACGGCTTCCGATGCTAGAGTGGTGGTAGGCGATGCTCTCCTTGTCATCGCGACATCAGCTGAGGCAAAGGCACAAGGACTTACACCCACCAAGCTGGCAGAGAAATGGGTGGACGCTTTGCGCAAAGGCTTGGCTGTTCCACCTCTCAGTGTATCGCCTACGTCGCTTGTAGTTCCGCTGGGCGAATCCAGAAGTGCAGTTGTAAGGTCGTTATTGACATCGGAGGTGGTGGCCGAGATCTCAGATCCGACCATCATAGGTGCTGAGGTCAATAATGGCACCATCATAGTCAAAGGGCTTGCTCCAGGCAACGCGAGCATTAATTTGAAGTGTGAAGAATACTCTGCTGCCTTGCAGGTATCAGTAAAAAAATACGCTGCCTCCAAGCTCACTAGTACAGCAAAGGCGGTCGTCACGGGATGGAATGCCCCTGGTTCACTAGTGTCGATAGCTGCTGAAGAAGCCGCTAGGAAAGCTATCGTACTCGAACCAGGTGCAAGCATTGTCTCTGTCGACAAGCCACGGGTGGCCGCGGATCTCGGGCCTGGAAAGACCATCCAAGTCCCTGTCGGCATAAACGCTCAAGGAAGCGATTACATTCCGGCTAAGTTGAATGTTCCCGTTGAAGTAGAGAACCGAATACTACCACCTGTCCCGACTTCGTGGATAATGTACAGCAATGATCCCGAGCGCATTCTGAGATACCAGGTACTTTTCGCGGCTCAGATGCCCAGTTGTAACGAAGCAGCCAGGCTACTGTATCATCATCAGAACAATCTAAAGCAACGCACAGGGTTCGTGATCGAGGTTGTAAACACGTCCTCGCAGCCGGCCAGCCTCCACTTGATAGAAGGGGTTGCTCCACCCATGGTAGACACAGTCGTTGTTGGGTATCGGGCGGGCTGTGACTTTATGGAGAATTTAACGAAGAACATAGGCCGAGTCATTGATCTGCCGTCGAACTCGCGACAAGTTATTGTGAGTCAGTCACTCGGTTATCCTGAGACTGCCAGCGGGGTGATGGAGCTCCGGCAATTGTCAGGTGATCCACTCATCGTACGGGTGATCGCAAAGCCTGACGATCAGCGTCGGGCAGAGGATCTAGTAGGTATCTCGGTACCACTATCGAAAGTAGACATCAACAAGATAGCTCTGTCCGATCATGTCTATCCACAACCTGCGAAGCATTTGTCCGTGACATACACTGTTGGAAAGCAATGGCAGTTTGTGCGCATTGGCAAGGAACATATTCGCCACGCGGAAAAAGAGAAGTTTTTGTATGGCAATTATGGCGTAATCTATGACATCCAAGCAACTCTGGAAAACCCGCTGGAGAAACCGCAGGAGGTGGAAATTGCGTTCGAAGCCACAGCCGGTCCTGCCAGTGGGATATTCCTAATGGATGGGAACCTGGTTCGTTTGAAATACCTTCGATCTTCGGATGAAGCAACCGTGGCCAAAGTCACGGTGCCTGCGGGAAGAAGTAGGACTGTCTCTTTTCGCACTATGCCGCTATCTGGTTCTGCCTATCCAGCAACCATTATCATCCGTTCCGTTGGCACGATGACCACGATGCGCAAGGAAAAATGAGCTAGCCCATGAGGCTATTTCTATCCCAAGTACTGAAATCCACTGCAAGCAATGGATCAGTTTGCTTTATCGTCAACCACCGTGGCAGAGTATCCTTCTGCAGACAGGTCATTGGCCAGTTCCTGGGCGTCTTCCCGAGTCTTGTATGCTCCGACTTGGACGCGATGTAGTGTTCGATCTTCCACTTGAACCGTCTTGATCTCAGCTTTGTATCCCTTAGCCCGCAGGTCATCCACCAAAGTTTCGGCATTGGCCCTGTTTGCAAATGTCCCTGTCTGAACTTTATATGAATGGGAACTCGAAGGATTGCTACTAACTCGCCCGCCCGCCTCTGTAGCAACACGAGGTCTTTCTACAGACGCCGAGTTTTCTGGCTCATGGTTGGGTCTGGCTGTCGAGTCCGACTTCGACGAGGACTTCTCGTGCTGAGGTTCAACGCGGCGTTCATGAACTGGCTCAAGTTGAAGAGTCAGACTATCCCTGTCTTGACGGAGGCCATCTTCCTTAGCCGTGGGGATGTCGTTTGCTTTGGAAGTTGACTCTCCGTTCGATCTCTCCGTAATCTCTACGTCCACATCGCTACCAGCGGAAGGTTCCTCGGTTGTAGCTTCGTTAACCTGTTGGTCTATGGGAGTCTGAGGGTTGTAGACTGGCCTCGATTGCGCCGGCTGGACTGATGGTGTGAAATGTGTTCTCATAGCCGGACCAATCAAAAACAGTCCCACGCAGAAAAGCACACCAGCAAGCACAGTGAAACCAAGAAAACCCAGGACTTTGAGCCGTGTATCCATTGTTTCGCCACGTAGATGCGAGTCTCGCTTATGCGCCGCCATGCTTCAACTACTCCTTAGGGTCTTATCTGCGATACAAGAATCATCGGAATTAGAGATAAATTCCTGATTTCAGAAATCGAACCATTTTCTTTTCTAGTGTATTCTCCTGACCTGGCGTTGTCAATTAAACGATAAACGCCGATTCTTGGTACCTAATACGTTCCGCCACGGGGCCTTGTTTCGATATACTTGTCTGCGATCTGCACGGGGGAAGCCTAGCTCGAACTCTGTACCTGCTTCTGCAAACTCGGCATGCCGGTCTTCGACATATTAACAGCTAAGTGGCTGAACAAGGGGGTTGGACATAGCGGTACCACAAGGCTATATTGTGTTTGGAAAGTGAGCAATAGCCATGCTGCATGAACACAATCTTACCGCCAACACAGTTTGCTTGGATATAGGTTCCAGCCTATCATGTGTGAAGCTCATCAATACAAAGATGGGCAAAGAATTCATCCTATCCCCGTCGGGGAAGCCTTTCTTTGAAATATGGATTGGTGATTCGGCAAATGCCCAACCAGCCGGGGTTGTCAGAACAGAGGATTTCAACCTGATAGTCCTCGAGTCTTCTCCGAACACACTGGTATGGGCTGGATCTGCGGCCGACGTATATCTGGAGTTAGGGGTTTCGGTTCTAGACTCTGGGCTAACGGAGTGGTGGTTGCGAGTCTTGAATCTGAGCACCCTCGAGGTTACAGATGTTGTATTTCCAATTGTCTCCGGGCTGATGCCATTGGACGAAGATTACGGATTTACCATCCCCGCTAATAACGGTTGGTGGCTTCCGTTTGATGAAGTGGAAACAGATGAATTGCTTACGTGGAACTATCCAGTGTTTGGTTCTATGCAGTGGATAGACTTTGGCGGGACGAACGAAGGTCTGTACATAGGTTGCCATGACGAGGCCGGGCTAATCAAGCTCATGACAGCGGGAAAGCAAGATGGGCAAGGTGTCGTATCCATCCGATTTACCGATACACGGATTAGGCAGAACGAGTCATGGTCAGCACCGCCAATCATACTTGCGGTACATGAGGGGGACTGGCGATCTGGTGCGACCATTTATCGTGAATGGGCAGAATCATGGATGGAGAAGCCGGAAGTTCCGGAGTGGGTACTGCGGAAGCCGCACTGGGCGTGGATGGGAGTCAAGGGCCAATATGCAAAAAAACCGGATCGACTGTATGCCGATCTACCCAGGGAATCATTAGCAGCCGCGCAGCATGGCATCGAGACGCTGCAAGTGGGTGGATGGCTGGAAAACGGCCACGACACACATTATCCAAACTACGTCGCGGGTGAATCTCTCGGTGGAGAGCAAGGTCTTCGTGAGGCGGTGAAGCAAATTCACGCAAATGGTCTGCAGATTGCACTCTACACAAACGGCCGAATTGTTGATCCAAAGTCCAACTTGCTGAAGAATCTACCTGACTGGAAGTCCTGGATGGTTCGGGGACTGACGCGTGAGCATACACAACGCATGCAGAAGCTGCACGCAAACTTCGATGTCGCTGTCCCTGGGGGGGACACCTGGGATTCGGAAGGCACGTTGGCAAAGGAAGAATATGGTATCGAGTTTGCCGTTGCATGTCCCTCGTGCAGCGAATGGCAAGAGATATACAACGAGCGAATCGAATATGTGGCAAAGTCATATGGTGTAGATGGAATTTACCTGGACCAAGTATGCGGCTGCTGGTCACTCCCGTGCTACGCGGAAAACCACAACCACCAACGGCCGAACGAGGCATGGGGTGGATATATGGAACTGCTGAGGGACCTACGATCGCGTATCAAGGCGATTAATTCAAACATCTATTTATCGACCGAGGGTGTGTGCGACATCTTTGGCCAGTATTTCGACATGCTTCAGGGTCACAACGACTGGGATACGCAAGTCGGCGACAAAGCACGTCCGATGCCGGAGCTGTTCCGCTACACCTTTCCGTGGCTAATTGTCTGCACCGGCCCTATCTATGATTACAGGTCCGATCTCCTCAAATTGGCGCACCTAGTAGGAAGCGGGTACGACTTCTGCACTATGCCGCCGGAACGAACAAGTGAGGCAGTACTCTCTAGGTCAAGAAAGATACTGGAGTGGCGCGAAAGGTATTGGCGAGATATGGTCCTGGGAGAGTTCTTGGGGCCATGCAAGACAAGCAATGATAGCTTCAAAGCGTTCGCATTCAAGGGACAAGAGCGCTCTATTCTGACCCTGGCATGGGTTCCCTGGAAATCCGATCCGTGCCCGCCAGGTCTCGTAACTGTCAAGCTACCACACGAATATGACCAAAATACCGGTAAATTGCTAGCTGAGGAATTTGAACAAGATGTCCCGCTACAGAAATCGGAAGTCACACTACCTTTTGTGGAAATCGGCTTGCTCGTCATTTAATACATGTGGGTCTTGGCCAGTCGAATTGGACCCGTTAGGCTATCGCCAGCGACTGCATGAGAGAATTACGGCATACACGTGGACGACCTTTGGCTTATAGATCGAAGTCCTGTACTTCCAGAGATCCGTCGTCGGATTTGATAAGCTGTTCCAACTTGCCCTTCGCTTCGGTAAGCTGCCTCGAACACTCACGCGCGAGTTTGATCCCTTCTTCAAACAGCCGCAGTGACTCGTTCAGTGTCTGCCCACCATTCTCCAGCTGAGCAACTATCTCTTCCAGCCTGGTCATTGCATCTTCAAATGTAATCTCAGTTTCTTCCGTCATTTTGCTACCCCTTCCTGATTTCCTTCACCTCGGACATGATGCTACCGTCAGAAAGCAAGGTTTCTACCACCTCAGATACCGAGATGTCACCAATGTAACGAACGACCGAGCCGTCTACAGGTCGCCTTACTATGGCATACCCTCTTGCCAGTACTGCGAGAGGGCTGAGACTATGCAGCCTTGCCGAAACTCCGCCTAATCGTGCTTCCGAACACGTTAGAATTCCCCCAAAGTGCCGTTCTAGGCTCTCGCGGAGAATGTCCAAAGACTGGAATTTATCCGCCAGCATTTCATGTGGGAATCTCATGCATCGTGCGCCACAGAGTGCATCCAAGCCGTCTTGTTTTCGCTCGATGTAGCCACTTGTGAGCTCTACGAGTTTGGCGCGCAGCATTTGGACGCAGCGTAGCATATCTTCTTTATTTTGAAGGATCAGTTCCATTGCGGCGGACGGCGTAGGCGCGCGTACGTCAGCTACCATATCCGAGAGTGTATAGTCCGTTTCGTGGCCGATTGCAGAAACCACAGGAGTATCACATGCGGCAATGGCACGAACAACTGCCTCGGTATTGAAGGTCCACAGATCCTCGATAGACCCCCCACCCCTGCCAACTACTATCACGTCAATATTTGGCATTGCGTCCGCCAATTGCAGCGATTGGACTACGCTGGATTCGGCACCGTCTCCTTGCATTAGCGTGGGAACTACAAGCAAATCGACGCAAGGCATTCGCCTCCTCGCAATGGTTACCATGTCCCGAAGGGCTGCGCTTGTCGGAGAGGTTATGATCGCAATTCGCTTAGGGAACACAGGAATTGGCTTCTTGGTGGATGCCTCAAACAAACCTTCAGCACGAAGCTTTTCCTTCAGCTGTTCAAACGCCGCGTAGAGGGTACCGACTCCGTCATGCAGTACTTCCTTCACAACAAGCTGATACTGTCCGCCTTTTTCGTAGACCGTAACTCGTCCATGAGCTATAACCCTCAATCCGTCTCCGAGTTCGAACTTGCAGGCATTCGATTGGTTATTCCAGATAACACATCGAATCAGTGCAGATTCGTCTTTGAGGCTGAAGTAGATGTGCCCGGAACTGTGTCTGCTGAAGTTACTAATCTCGCCGCGCACCCAAACGTCTTGGAACAAGTCCTCATTTTCGATAACGAGGCGAATCGCGCGCGTCAGGTCTGCGACAGATACGATCATTCTATCTGCCATTCCGCCTTGAGCATATTGGCCGTCATTTATCCCTGGTTCCTGCATCAGTTTTCCCGAGACCAGATAGTGATATGCAGAGCCCATCCAAGTACCCATAGCAATCCTGGGCTTCCAGAGCAAGTATACGGTTTCGCAGGTAGAGCGTCAAGAATATGATGTGTTCCGATTCCGCTGAAGTCGGGTAATAACAATACAAACTAGATTCCTGGAACCGCTCTTCAAAGGAGGTATTGCTATATGGCACTCACGTCTGAGCAACGGCGTAACTTGATGCGCTATGGAATACCAATTGCGAGCCTGATGATTCCCGCGGCCATGATGATGAAGAAGCGAGCAAGAAGTGCTGGCGAGGGCCCGAAATCGAAAGAGCAGATGTTACTGGAATCTTCAAAGATAGATCTGCAGGGCGCCATGCGTCGGGCACTAAAGTACTTGCCTGGTTCTCCGGTAGAGATTGAACTAGAAGAACAACACGGCCTTCCAGTGTGGGAAGTAGAGATTGTTCCTGCCTCGGGAGGTCCAACAAGAGAAATCATGATAGACGCAAAGACAGGGAGCATTCTCGAGATGAAACCGGAATTTGAGGGTGAATCGGAATAGGCATGCGGAGATTAATATCTGCCTGGCAGATGACAGACCAGGTCTAGGTGAACACCCCGTAGTTGTCTAGACTCTTGTTAGGTGCAAAATGAAGACGAATGGTCTAATCAAGCGCATACTAGTTCCAACAGACGGCTCTGCGCTGGCCAACCAAGCTGCCAGATATGCGGCTGAGATAGCAAAATGCTTCGGGGCAGAGATTACCGTGTTGAACGCCATAAGCACTACTGTGTTCACAGAGTTTGTAACTTATGCCATTGGGGGAACCGCCGGGAGTAAAGAGCAGTTGTGGCAGTCTGGGACTGACATAGTTGAGGCAACTAAGAAGACAGTCCTTCGGGCGGAGGTTCCTGTACACACGAAGATCATCGAAGGGCCTGCCGTGGAAGTGATTCTTCGTGAGACATCCGAAGGAAGATATGATCTGATAGCGATGGGCAGTCGAGGAGCTGGTGCTAGTTTGGTTCAACGTGCTGTGTTTGGACTAGGCAGTGTAGCAGAGCGCGTAATTGCTAGCGCTCCTTGCCCTGTCCTTGTCATCAGAGAGGAAGGGTAGAGAGAGCTGACGATAGTTGGTTACGCAAGAACGATGCCTCACCGACTGGAGGGTGAACATCATGCCCCGCGAGGCCATAACCGATTATGAGCTTACCGATACTGATATTGAGCGATTGGTTACGGAGGCGCTTGCATGGGAAGAAAAGCTGCCTTATCGAAACATACGCGTGCGAGCGGATGACGGGGTTGTCTTTCTTTCAGGTACTGTTGAAACGCCTGAACAAAAGGTCAAGGCCGTGAAGACAGCAGAAGGTATTGCCGGCGTGACCTGTGTAATCGATAATCTGGTTGTGTGGCCACCACACAGGGTTCAAGACGAAGAGATAGAGCAAACCGTTCGCCAGCGAATTGAGACAGATGGTCGGTTGACTTCGCCAAAGGATTTCGAAGTATTGGTGAAGAATGGAATTGTACATTTGAGGGGCGAGGTAACCTCCGTCGTAGAAAAGTGGGCAGCCCTTGATGATGCTCGATCTGTGCCGGGAGTGAGGGATGTCTCGGATGAGATTGCCCTCATACCTCAGGCAACAATCAGCGATCACATTTTGGAAGAACTCGTCACCGCCGAACTGACACGCTTGTTCGGCTTGGATGCGCACAACATACATGCACACGTGGAGAATCAGGTTGTTCGGTTGCAAGGAATCCTGCACTCCAGTTGGCAGAAGTCTATGGCTCAGCAGGTAGCTGGCGAAATCATGGGAATACGAGGGGTAATCAATGACATCACCATTGCCGAGTGAACCAAGTACTGTAGCAGAAACTAAGCTGGGAACAGAACTACCAAGACCCAAAGCGCAGGTTGTTTTCTTTGAAACAGAAGACTGGGAACGACAGTACATAGATAGTAGTGTGCTCAAAAACCTGGATCCTAAAGTCTACGCTGACCGTCTGACCCCAGAGACAGCATCTATGGCAGCGGACGCGGAGGTTATCTCCGTATTCATTTATTCGGATGTCAGCAAGTCCACACTGGACAAACTGCCGAAGCTGCGGTTCATCACTACACGTTCCACCGGCTATGACCACATAGACGTCGAAGAGTGTCGGCGGAGAGGAATTGTAGTTAGCAACGTTCCTTACTATGGTGAAAACACAGTAGCGGAACATGCCTTCGGCCTGATACTCTCACTTTCGCGAAAGATATACAAAGCGTACCTTCGCACAACGAGACTTGACTTCTCCCTCGAAGGACTCATGGGTTTTGATCTAAAAGGCAAGACAATAGGAGTCGTGGGCGCGGGACGAATTGGTCTCCATGTCGTTCGCATAGCAAAGGGTTTTGGAATGAACGTGCTCGTGTATGACGTGCGACAGGAACCACTGTTGGCCGAAGTGCTCGGATTTGCTTACGCTTCGTTCGAGGACTTGCTTAGACAGTCTGACGTAATTACACTCCACGTACCGTTGAACAAGGCTACCTATCACCTCATTAACCGTGGTAACATAGGATTGATAAAAAGGGGAGCGATACTGATCAATACTGCTCGCGGCGCCGTAGTGGAAACGGAGGCACTAATAGAAGCACTAAACCAAGGCATCATCTCTGGCGCTGGCCTTGATGTATTTGAGGGGGAAGAGGCAGTAAAGGAAGAGACTCAACTACTTGTTCAAGCAATCCCCGGCGAGAAAATGCGTGAAATTCTGCTCTCATATGCTCTTCTTCATCGAGAGAATGTGGTTATCACGCCACATATCGCCTTTTATAGTGAAGAAGCCCTCACCCGCATTATGGAGACTACCCAGGACAACATCTTTAAGTTTATTGAGGGTGTGTGCATAAATACCGTGACATAAGGGTTGAGTTGTTCTCTGGCCACCACGCTATGCGCTATTCAGGATGCTGGGTTCTTTCTAACACGATAAGAGCGGCGTCGTCACGGAGGTGCCCGCCTGCCCATTCGGTGGCCTCCGCTAGTAGGTGAGCAACTAAGTCTTGAGGACTCAAAGCATAGTGGCGCCTGAGTGATCGTTCGATGCCTTCCTCGCCGAACAAATCACTGTCTTGCCGTGCTTCACTGATGCCATCTGTATAGAAGACGACTTTATCGCCGGGACAGATATCTTCGCCTGCTTCATTGTAGCGATACTTATCCAATAAGCCAATTGGTGGATCTCCAAAGCGAAGAAAGCCGACCTCGCCGCTTGAAGCGTGAAGAACAGCGGGCGGAGGATGACCTGCACTGCAATATCTTATTTTACCACTTGCCGGATCTAGAATTCCGAGAAACAACGTCACGAAAAGAATACTGAGGTCGCTCGGTCGATGGGAGTGAAGGACGGCGTTTGCATGTGTCAACACTTCGCCTGTGTCGGACATCTCATAGGCAAACGCACGTACAGTTGCTCGAGCTGCAGCAGCTATTGATGCTGCTTCCAGCCCCTTGCCTGCTACATCACCGATAAGTATTGCCACTTCTCCTCTCTCGGTTCCAAAGACATCGTAGAAATCGCCTCCGATTTCCCGCCCGGCGAATGGTGAGACATATGTAGTGGCAACCGCATAGCCCTCAGGAACCTCGGGGACCTCTGGAAGCAGGGCTCGCTGGAGCAGTATGGAGTATTGTCGCTCGCGGTCTAGTGCGCGCTGCACTTCCATCTTCGAAGCCTCAGCATTAGCGAGAGCTTCTTCCAGACCAATGCGTAGTTGCTGAAGCTCAGTAACATCTTCTGCCTCGTGGATTACCCCAACAACCTGCCCCCATTCGTCTAGATCAGGAACGTATGTTACGACGTAGTGTCGTGTTTTCAAAGCACCCTCACAACCAGCACAAAAAAACTCTGCGGTTGTGTGCAGTGGCTTGCCGGTTCTAAAGACTGTCGTCACATGCTCGATCATTTCCCTGTTGCCATTCACAACCTCGGACATCCTGTGCCCGATAATGTGCTCGATCTCCCGGCCGAACGCTTGTGCCGCGGCCTTATTCGCCTGGCGAAAGACCATGCCTCGGTCAATGTAAGTGACAATCACAGGAATTGTGTTCAGAATTCTCTGGATGAAATGCCTTTCTCTGTCTAGGTCGGCTATCAGTTGGGCGTTTGCAAGAGCCAGCGACACCGACGCAGCGAGGCGTGTGGTAAAGTCATTCTCCAGATAGGTGAACGTATGCTGTCTTGCGTGATAGCCGAAAAGGAGAATGCCGATAACCGAACCCTGTATCACAAGAGGGGCAACAATGGCCGACCGAATACCGAAACGGCGGATTGCTATTCGATCCAGTCGTTCGTCAGTCTCGACATCAACTATAACCACAGTCTTGTTTTCCCGGGCGGCGAGGGAAGCAAAAGGAATTTCCTTATCGGTGAAATGCTCACCTATTATGCCCTCCGGTACTCCATGACAGCACCGTACTACCCAATAGTCGTCTTCTCGCAAACTCACCAGTCCGCTATCTACATCAAGGGCTTTGATGCCCTCCTCTACAGCTGTCTGCACAATGGTGTCAAACCCCATTCCGGAGCGGATCATCAGATTGATGGATGTAAGGGTGCTGTCAAACAGTTCCTTTTGTTTTCTCTCGGTGACATCTGTGACAACGCCAATCAGGCGCAGAGGACGATTCTCGCTGTCGTAGATACCACGTCCACGCCCTTGAACCCAGGAGATCTCGCCATTGGGCCTTACGATACGAAATTCCGCCTCGTAAGTCTCGTGCTTTACCATAGCTTCGTGCACAGCTTCGTCTATTCTCTTTCGGTCGTCAGGATGAATGATTTCGAGCACCATCTTCGTATCGACCGGACCAGTCTCCGGCAGCCCCATAATCTCCCTGGCACGTGCATCGGCCGTTTGCATTCCGGTGGTGAAATCCCAACTCCAGATTCCAACACCTCCTGCTTCTGTAGCCAGCCTCAATCGTTCTTCGTTCTCACGAAGAGCCATCTCTACATCACGTTGGACTGTCACATCCCGGAGCCAGACAGTCGCCCTGTTGGCGGAAGGGTAAACATGGACCTCGATCCACTTACCAAGACTGGAATAGTAGTCTACAGTGTGAGTAACCACCTGCTCTTTCACAGACTTGTCCCAATTTACGTAAAACTGGCTTTGAATTGCCTCGGGGAAAACGTCCCAAAGCGCCCTGCCCAACAAGTCTGCGGTAGGTCTGCCAAAGAATCGTTGGGCAGCGCTGTTAAGAAAGATAATCCTTGCTTCGCGGTCCACGGTAAGAACAGTATCGGTTATGCGCTCGAGAGCTTCGCGGCAAAGGGTGTCGTCTGCCATGGTATTTACCAGCCCAACTTTTCCAGAGACGGAATATGCACGGTGTTTGTGTACCCAGAACAGTCGCCTGACGTAACAACCTCACGCCTGCCGTGCCGAAAGTCACAAACTACCTTCGGCTTACTTTACTGACTCACATTTTATAGGTCTGAAAGTGACCTCAAAATCGATTCTACGTCCGCCTTATAGACAGGCCTAGGGTTGCTTTTTGCGGAGCCCGACGCAAGCGTCTGAGCAATAATCTTCTGCCACGTCTCGATGGGGGGTCGAAGCTTGGGGATGTTATCGGATATATGCATCGCCTGATTTAGTCTGTCAATCTCATCAGCAAGAGCCGAAGCATCCTCCAAGCCACACGCGTGAGCCAAGGTTGCATACTTCTCTTCGACCACTGTAATATTGAAGCGAATCACCAAAGGTAGGAGGAGAGCACAAATCACTCCGTGCGGCAAACCGGTTACGATGCCAAGAGGATGTGCCATGCCGTGGGCAAGCCCGAGTCGCGCGTTGGCAAAGGCAATTCCACCCATCAGGCTGCCCAGAGCGGTTTCCGCACGCGCGGTTATATCTGAACCGTTTTCAAAAGCGTTGGGCAAGTGTTTCAGCAACCGAACTGCAGCATCTTTGGCAAGAATATCGGTGAGAGGATTAGCACCCTTTGAGACGAAAGCCTCAACCGCCTGGCACAAGGCGTCCATGCCTGAGCTGGCTGTCACAGACGGCGGCGCTGTGAGAAGCAACTCCGGATCCACTATCGCTGCATCTGGGAGCATATAACGGCTTCTGATGCTGGTCTTGAGCCCTTGAGTCTCATCGGTCAGCACTGAATTTGGGGTTACCTCTGCACCCGTCCCGGCAGTGGTAGGTACTGCAACGAATGGATAGCCTTTGCGCTCCAATTCACGACCAGAAAAATACTCATGCACACTGCCAGGGGCACTCGCGAGGGCGGCAATTGCCTTACCCACATCGAGTGCACTACCACCGCCGACCGCGACCACGGCGTCACACCGTTCCGCTCTTAGGATACCAATACCACGCTCCACTATTGAGAGAGGGGGTTCGGGTGGGACTTCCGAAAAAGGAGACACCGCCAGCCCAGCATTGTGAAGATACGACTCGATATTCGTCAGATGCCCTGAAGAGCACAAAGCATGCTTACCTGTTACCAGTAGAATGCGCTTTCCACCTAGGCCAGCAGTCTCCTTGCCTAAATCGCGTATGGTTCCAGGTCCAAACAGAATTCGATTTGTTGTAGAAAAGCAGAAATCGATACCCGCAGTCATATACCACCTGGTTCAGATGCATGTGGCAGTTGGTTCACGACTCCAGCTTCCTGAACGTCGCCCTGTAGCGTTTATACACCTTAATTGTTAATTCGACAACAAGCAACTGTTTACCTGCATTTCATAGTCATGGAGTGAACCATCTCCAAATAAGCGGTGGGAGGGAAAATTCGTCAAAATTCTGCGCCAAATCTAAAAAACGCGTATACCTTTGGCAGATTTGGGTAAAAGGTAATTTGAACTAACGCCCGAGGTATGTCCATTCTAGCGGAAGGGGGTGATACAGATGACGAAGCCCGAGTTGATTGATGCAGTTGCCGAGCGGACAGGTATGAAGAAAAAGGATGCGGCTGTTGCCGTAGATGCAGTGCTGGAAACCATCACGGACACATTAGCTAAGAAAGAACAAATAACGCTGGTAGGTTTTGGTACGTTTGAGGCACGCACACGGGCGGGACGTACAGGCAGGAATCCGAGAACTGGAGAGCAGATCTCTATCCCGCCGAGAACTGCGATTGCGTTTAGGCCGGGTAGCAAACTTCGTGAAGCCGTTGGCGGCTAGAACAATGCATCGGCAGAGGCTTGTCTAAGCAAAAATGGGAGGTCAAAAACCTCCCTGTTTTATTCTCTAAAGATCACTCCGTGTTGAGGACAGACGACTGTTTTTCCTGCCTGAACGCTGTTCATGGTTATTTGCAGAAGTTCATGGCAATTTTCCCGCGGACAGGTAACTCCATCTTCGCCTTCTTGAACGGCTTCTAGAATTCTCCAAACCTCTCTGGCGTACGCATCCCTCGTCATTCTCATCTGCGAACATTCCTTTCGGTATCAGCGATGATAGCAATAACACAGGCTTGAACGCACTGAACGCAAGCAGTAAGCCAGTACTACTCTCGTTACACACAGGTGAATATGGCAACCACTTGCGAGGATATGGAGACTACAAAGAGTTATGTCTCAAAGAATTCGCAGGTGCGACTACCACCCCACTACCTTCGCAAAGAACTAATTGTCACCGTTTGAGTGTACCCAGTTCCAGGGAAAGTAACACGTTACTCGATCGGGAAAGTTTGACCAGCATCTTCCGCTCTGATATACTGGCATGGGTATGTACCTTCGGCCATCATATGCCAAAAGAGCACTTCCGTAGCATACAAGCTAACTTTGAAAGATGGTCGTGACTGGAAAATCAGTACTTTATCCAAACTAATCTGCGGACGATGTCGCTACCATTGTCTTATCAAACATGACCAGCTCGGAATTCGCCCGACATTCCCAAAGGCTAACACACGCTAGAGAAATACCACCGCTCATTCTACTTGTTAGCGGTATATTGGCTCTACGAATCGCGGAACCTACATTTGCCACCCCAATGAACCTCTTGACTGTGGCGCGGGATACCGCGATATTTGGGGTGATGGGGGCGGGGATGACGGCAGTCATATTAACTGCGGGTATAGACCTATCGGTTGCTTCCATACTGGCTTTCTCCTCAGCGGTAACTGCAACATTTATGATGCATGGAACCAGCATCGCTGTGTCCTCACTGCTCGGTTTGCTGGTAGGTATGGCTTGTGGGATTGCGAATGCTGGGTTGATCACACTACTGCATATTCCTCCGATCATTGCTACCTTGGGTACTATGAGCATACTGCGAGCTACTACCATTCTGTATACGGATGCGAAGTGGATTGGCCCGTTACCACACAGTTTTGCGTGGGTAGGCACAAAATACACACCGCTTATAATCCTCGTCGCCACGACGATAGGCATGGGCATTTTGCTTTCTCAAGCCAGGGTCGGCCGCTATGTGTATGCAGTTGGTGCCAATGAAGAAGCGGTACGTCTCTCGGGTATCAATACCCAACTGATAAAATCGATTGTTTACGCCCTTAATGGACTACTGGCTGGGGTTGCTGGACTCATTCTAGCTTCCTCGATGTCGTCTGCACAGTCGAACATGGCATATGGATACGAACTCAGTGTCATCGCAGCGGTTGTGATAGGGGGAACAAGCATATCCGGTGGCAAGGGATCTGTGTTGGGAACCGTCATTGGTGCTGCTATTATGGCGGTTCTAGCAAACGCACTTATTCTGCTGGGCGTTCCCATTACGTGGCACAAGGTTCTGACAGGTATCATTATCATAGCCGCCGTACTTGTAGACAAATTTAGGGCTCGTCATGTTTAGGATGCGCTTTTTTAGGAGCAAAGAACTCGCTGTTTTGGTTCTCTTCCTGGGGATCTTCGCCATGTTTGCAGTGAAGACACCTCAATTTGCCACACCATACAATCTGTTGAATGTCGCGAGGCAATATTCCGAACTTGCTGTGGTAGCAGTTGGCCTGACAATGGTTATTATTGCAGGCGGCATCGACATCTCCGTGGGTTCAGTGGTTGGCCTTTCGTCAATCATGGTAGGCGTCCTTGCTGTCAATATGCATCTCAACATCTGGCTAGCTTGTTTCCTAGCCCTGCTCACGGGTCTGGCATGCGGCATGGCAAATGGTTTTGCAATCACCAAGCTTGGCATACAACCGATAGTGACGACTCTAGCAATGATGAGTACAGCTAGAGGGTTAGCATATGTGCTAAGTGACGCACGTACAATCAGCGGGCTTCCAATGTCATTTACGGGACTAGACCAGGTTTCTGTGGGCGCAATACCTTTGGCGGTCGTAGTGGCGCTGGTCATTGTGGTGGCAGGCACAGTAACCCTGCGGCAGACAGCTTTCGGCAGAAGTGTGTACGCAGTAGGGGCCAACGAGGAAGCGGCTAGACTTTCTGGGACTAACACCAGACAGGTTAAGATGCTCGTTTATTCAATCACCGGAATATTGGCGGGGCTCAGCGGGATAATGATGACGACTCGCGTTTCGTGCGCACTCCCAGATGCGGGACTTGGGTTCGAATTCGAGGCAATAACGGCTGTTGTGATGGGAGGAAGTAGCCTCAAAGGTGGAGAAGGCAATATTGTTGGAACCATAATCGGCGTCGGCATCATGGGTATATTGAGGAACGGACTGAATCTGATTGGTGTCACCGACACGTGGAAAGTCTTGTTCCTAGGAGTGATGCTCATAATCGCTGTTTTGGTCGACAACCTGCGTACAATGGTAGGTTCCGGACATCATATATGATGGAATAGCAGAGAAATATCAAGCGTGAATCAGGTAGGATAGAGAAGACAAGGAGGAAACATGCGGTCGAGACGGTTTGTTGATCATTTAATAGCACTTGGATTAGCTCTGTCTTTTATACTGCTAACCTTTGGAGTTCAGGGATGTGGCAAGCGTAATACACAGGAGCAAGCCGTCCAAGATCATGTAGAAAGAAGTACAAAACCCACGAGAAGAATAGCCTTTGTCATGAAACTTGTCGGGATTCCTTATACGAATGCATGCGAAAGGGGCATGAAACAAGCCGCCAAGGAACTGGGCATAGAAGCTGAGTTCTTGGGACCGAATGTTGGCGGAGACATTCAGCAACAGATAGCCATCATTGAAGATCAAATATCGAGAGGTGTTGATGCCATTGTCATCTCACCGAACGATAGCCAAGCTGTCAAGCCGGTGATTGAAAAGGCAATGAAGAAGGGTGTCAAGGTCTTCACTTGGGATTCGGACGCTCCTGACAGCAAGCGAATATTCTATGTTGCTGGGGCAGATGACGTAGGAATTGGCGTAGATGTGATTGACCACATAGCCAAGGATATAGGCGGCAAGGGCAAGGTAGCGGTTCTTTCCGGCGGTGCCACCGCTCCCAACCTCAACTTGCACATCCAAGGCGTTGAAAAAGGAGTCAAGAAATACCCAGGCATACAATTGGTAAAACCGTACTGCTATAACGATGACGATCAACAGAAAGCCATCCAGCAAGCATTGGGTATTCTCCAGAAGCATCCTGATCTGGCAGCATTCGCGTGCATGAATTCGCCTGCGGTTCCTGGGGCGGCGAGAGCGCTGATTCAAGCTGGCAGGGAAGGCAAGGTTGTAATATGGGGTTTGTCGTTGCCCAGTGAAAATCGCGACTATATCAAGAGCGGAATAGTGAATGGATTGACACTCTGGGATCCAGCAAAACTGACCTATTTGACAACAAAGCTGGTGAACGACTATTTAGACGGAAAGAAACCGGTGAACGGCATGGAGGTTCCAAACATTGGTCGTCTGGAAGTTAGGAGTGACGGAACTATAATCATGCCGGGAGCCGTCATTACAAAGGAAAATGTAGATCAATTTGATTTCTAGTGCCAAGTATTTGTGATTTCGGGGTTTATTTACCAGCTTGTACGGGAATCTTTGCCAAGGTATTCGGGAACACTTTGGCATCGGATTGGAGGACAAGCAATGGTGAAGCGACGCACTCTCAGAGCCGGACGACATCAGAACGAGTTTTGGCAGTCTTGTCGGCAAAGGCTTGAAGAGGAAGCTGAGGGGAAGCGACCGCTCAGCTCCAGGGATATCGTGGAATGCATCCGGCACGGTTTCGTCAGCCGTCGTCGTCATCCGATGCACATGTGGCCGGAAGTCGAACAAGAAATCTATGAGGACTATATGACCACCGAATTGGAGCCGGCTGAGGAAGGCGAAGAAACCACCACGTGAGCCTGGCAGACGGGTACCTGACCCTTATCTCTGTGTTGTTCGAATTACCAAGCTTTATCGGCCTTTGTGCAATGCTCACGAACGTCTAAAGATGATTGACGCTAAATTACCTTTGGGTGATTTCGGTCGCCGAACCTTGCGGTCGAAATCACCTATGAAAGGACGTGGTCTACTGTTCGCTTTGCTCTGCAGCTTCTCGGTGGGCAGCGGCACCAAGCACACCACCCGCGGCCGCGGCGGCCCAAGCGATGACTGCGCCGATAACAAACCACCACGCGCTCCCAGCTGCAATACTCGCCACTCTTCTGGCTTCTTGGCCACCAAGCTGCAGTGCTTGCATGATGTTCCCAAGTGTAATCATGCTAAGCACACCGCCTACACCAGCGATACCCAGTATCATACCAATGACTACAGCCAGAGCCCAGACCATGGAACCTTGCACGAGCCCGTTTCGGAAACCGAGAACCGCAGCCATACGCCCAGCAACGTAACCGCCAACGAAGAGCGCAATCAACGCTGCGACAGCCGACCATATGCTGAGTGTAGCGGCTGTCCTCTGGGCGAAATTTGCCGCAGTAGGATCATATACGGTGAGAATAACCGCAAGTCCGATGCTTCCAAGCACGAGTTGGATGCTCAATGCTAGGAGTAGACCTGCCCATATTGGTCCCCACCGAACCAGATCACCGATTCGGGATACCGATGCGGCGGCTTCGCTTGAATAAGGCATCTGCGCCGCTACTGCTGCAACACCACCTTTGCGACCTACTTCTGTAGCTTGTTCAACACGGGGCTCATCCTGTTGTTGCTCGCGTCTCTCCTGCTCCATATATCTCCCTCCTTCGGGTCAGGGAGGCGATCTTCAACCTTCAGTTATTTCTTGCCCCGGTTTCGCGTGTTCGAAACATTCTATCTTCACAAAACCCGCAATACTTACAGCACACAGTTTTTGTGGGCATGGCATAATCCCAGTGTAAGAAAAAAGTGAATATGAAAAGTCCGACAAAGGCAAACCCTGGGAAACTGGGGGACGCAAAGCCATGGATCTAACCCAGTAGAAGACAGGGCTAACCCGGAGGAGTCCTCGAAACAGACAATCGGGGTACCGGGAGCGACGTCTGAAGCTGGTATGACAGCCAGGCTGCCGAAGAAAGTTGTCAGCTGTTTCTGACATAGGGAAGTAGTTGATCGGCCCTTCCTGCAGAAACATGCAAAAAGGTTTTCTTAGGCAGCCTGGCTTTTTTGTCGGTTGCCGACAGAAGCCGAGGTAGACCAAAGGGGGGAGCTAAAAATGACGATACCAGAAGCCAGAGAGTATGTAGGCAAGAGCTGCTGGGTTAGCTGGACTGACAGACTCGGTCAAGAACACAGCAAAGTCGTCCAGGTAGAAGACCTTCAATTCGTGCCCCTCTACGGGGCTTATCTGATCGGTGATACTGAGGAAGTACGACTGGATAAGGTTACGCAGATTCGACCGCTTGACTAACCGAAGGTGAACAAACGGCAACATGCCGTTCTAACTAGACTTCCATGTAGAAAGGAGGCTTTTTGAGCGAACTAGAAACGGACCTGGGTACCCCAATACCCCTCCTGTCCCTATCGCGAACCGCCTGCCCCCAGGTCCACAACCTTCCGGCCAAGCCTGACCGGAAGTCAGAACCCCGGGATGGGTAGTAGTGCCCCCTACCCATCCCACTTTCATTAAGTGTCCTGCGCGAAGATATTTCGGCCAATAAACACTGCCTGCCAAATGTGCCGTAAACCTCTATTGCTCAGATTGAGGACGTGATTCGCATTCAATTTCAGCCACAATCTTCTCGGCAGCGGCTCGTGGGTCTTCGTTGGCCGTAATAGCTCGACCAATAACCAGATAGTCTGCCCCCGATCGCACAGCTTCGCCGGGTGTCATGACTCTTTTCTGATCATGGGAGGTTACCCAGGCAGGTCTGACACCTGGAACCACGACAAGAAATTCAGGGCCACAAGCTGTTTTCACCGGCGGTATTTCCAATGGAGAGGCGACAACACCAGCCAGTCCTGAGTTCTGAGCTAGCTGAGCGAGATGGGTAACATGATTCTCCATGAGCATGGGAACGGAGAGCTCATGATTCAGTGCTTCTTGGCTTATACTGGTAAGAACAGTGACACCGACAACCAGCGGCATCTCTACACCCAGTCTATGGGCTTCGTCACCAGCTGCTTCGACTGCCGCTCGCATCATAGCAGAGCCGCCAGTTGTGTGCACATTGAACATCCATACACCCATCCTGACTGCGGCTCTGGCAGCACCAGCTACAGTGTTTGGAATGTCGTGAAACTTGCCGTCATAGAAAATGCGCTCGGTACCGGCGTTTCTGATAGACTCGATAACCCTGGGACCTGCCGAGTTGAACAGCTCAAGGCCTACTTTGAATCCACCTACTAGATCCTTCAACTCGCGCACAAGGTCCACCGCTTCACTTTCTGTGCTTACATCCAGCGCGAGAATAATCTTTTGCTTGCCCATTGTACTCTTCCTCGCTGACTTTGTTGAAACCTCTGGGTAAAGATCGTTGCCTGCTGCTGGTGGAGGCTTTCATCTGTCTACCTGCTTCGCTCGGACGGCGCCTATTATCTGGTAAACACTCTCGAATCCATGCCTCGTAAGGTAGGAGTCAATGCCCTGAACAATCTCAATGGAAGCTCTTGGGTTCACAAAGTTAGCTGTGCCCACTTGAACAGCAGTCGCACCAGCGAGCAGGAACTCAACGGCATCTTCTGCAGTCATTATTCCCCCAATGCCGATTACCGGAACATTCACGGCTTTGGCGACCTCCCATACCATTCTCAATGCGACAGGCTTGATCGCTGGACCAGATAGGCCACCTGTGATATTGCCTAGTCGGAATGTTCTGGTTTCAGCGTCGATTGCCGTGCCCAGAAGTGTGTTGATTAGCGACACAGCGTCGGCACCAGCGCTGACACAAGCTTTGGCCATGGAAACGATATCTGTCACATTTGGCGAGAGCTTTGGCATGATCGGAAGTCGTGTCGCTTTGCGCACAGCGGCGACTACCTCCGCGATCATATAGCAGTCTGTCCCAAATGAAATTCCACCTTCCTTTACATTCGGACAGGACACATTTATTTCAAGGCCCGAAACGCCAGCTATGCCATCCAAGCGACGAGCAACTTCTGCATATTCGCCCACGGTCCGCCCCACAATGTTAACAATTACTGGAACATCGAAGTGCCGGAGCCACGGAAGCTTGTCATTGATCAAGCTATCGACACCGTCATTCTGCAGACCGATGGCGTTCAACATCCCTGCTGGCGTTTCGGCTATTCGATCAGGTGGATTCCCAGGCCAGGGATCAAGCGATGTGCCCTTGGTTACTATGGCTCCCAGCTTATTCAAATCCACAAAATCCGAGTACTCGATGCCGAACCCGAATGTGCCTGACGCTACCATCACGGGGTTTTTCATCTGTATGCCTGCAACCTCTACGGCTAGCCTATTCGAGGCATTCATTCCCAAATCACCTCATTAGCATCGAATACCGGTCCTTCTTTGCAGCATCGAACATATTTCCAGGAATCACCGTTCCGGACCTTGATTGCACATCCCAGGCATGCGCCGACTCCGCAAGCCATTCTTGCTTCCGTGGACACCCAACAGGTGAGGTCATGCTGGGCGGTCAACTTAGACAACGCCGACAACATCGGCATGGGTCCGCTCGCATAAACCACGGGACGCCGTCGTTCCTGTATGCTTGACATGTGCTCCTGGAATAGCTCGGTCACAAGACCTTGGAAACCCTGGGAGCCGTCGTCGGTGGCGGTGTGCACATGACATCCAAGGTCACGAAACTTGTCTATGCAAGTCAAGAGACACTCACTGCGAGCACCAATTAGCAGGGTCATATCCCTGAGACACACTTGGCTTGCAACCTGCCTGGCAAGAAAGTAAAGTGGGGCAACTCCAATTCCACCGGCGACGAACACCACGGGATCATCAGCGGTCGCCGGCAATGGAAAACCCCGGCCTAGCGGGCCCAAGATATCCACTTCATCGCCAACTTTCTTGCGCGATAATGCTTCAGTGCCGCGACCTCGAAGCTCATATAAAATGGATGCACGGCCGGCCGCCGAGTCGGCATCATGCACGCTCAGCGGCCGACGCAGAAGCGGATCCACTAGACCGGCGGGAGCGCACTCTACGTGCACGAACTGACCAGGAACGCAAGTCTTGGCAACTTCCGGCGCATCCAAGACGAGCAATCGTACTTGAGCAGTTACCACTGTATGCTCGACGACCAGCGAAGTAACCCGCCTTGGTGAACTATTCATATCCAACTTTTCGACTGACGACTCAGTCAAATTTAAGCTCCTTTTTCGCGGAATGAGGCATGCATTCCATTCGAGACCAACAACAACCTCTAGTCAGACACTAACTCCCGAGGTCTATTTGATTATCTTGACATCCCGATGATACTCCTGCAGAGATTTCACTGTGGGTGTCTCTTTGCGAATTGCCTCGATTCCCTGAGCAGCAGCAGCGGCGGCAGCAGCGGTGGTGACATAAGGAATCCTGTACTTTATCGCTGCTTTGCGAATGTAGCTGTCGTCATAGTAGCTTTCCTTACCCGCAGGGGTATTGATCAGAAGGTGGATCTCGCCGTTATGAAGAGCATCCACGATGTTCGGGCGGCCCTCATGCAGTTTCTTGATCGGGGTCACACTCACCCCATTCCTCGAGAGGAAGTCCGCCGTACCGGAGGTTGCCACGATCCTGAAACCCATATCCGCCAGTTTCTTCACAGTGGGCAGGACAGCTTCCTTATCTTGATTTGCTACTGTGACTAGTACCGTACCATTCTTTGGCAGAACAAGCCCGGCCGCAGCTTGTGCCTTGTAGAATGCAAGCCCAAAGTTGTCCGCCAGACCAAGTACCTCGCCTGTAGACCGCATTTCGGGGCCAAGGATCGGGTCTACTTCGGGGAACATGTTAAATGGGAACACGGCTTCCTTCACTCCAAAGTGTGGATATTCGCGAGGTGCGAGGTCTAGGTCGCGCAGTTTGGCACCGAGCATGACCTCCGTGGCTATACGAGCCATGGAAACGCCTGTAACCTTCGATACCAGCGGCACTGTGCGAGACGCCCGCGGGTTAGCTTCGAGCACATAGACTGTATCATCGGCGATTGCGTACTGGATATTCATCAAGCCAACAACGCCCAACCCAACGGCTATTCGCTGTGTATAATCTATGATCGTGTCAATGTGCTTCTGGGGGATCGTAATTGGTGGTATGACACACGCGCTGTCGCCTGAGTGTATGCCTGCAAGCTCAATATGTTCCATGATAGACGGCACAAAAGCCTCTTCCCCGTCAGCGATCGCGTCCGCTTCCGCCTCGATGGCGTTCTCAAGGAATTTGTCTATGAGAATCGGGCGCTCAGGCGATACCTCGACCGCCGCGGTTACATACTTCTTCAGCATTTCTTCATCATAGATAACCTCCATGCCGCGGCCGCCTAACACGTAAGATGGGCGTACCATCAGAGGATAACCAATCTGAGAAGCAACCTTTATAGCTTCTTCCAGCGAACTGGCCATACCGTGTTCGGGCATAGGAATGCCCATATTCCTCATCATTTCGGCAAAACGTTCTCTGTCTTCCGCGAGATCTATGCTCTCCGGAGAAGTCCCCAAGATCTTGACTCCGGCTTCTGCCAGCTCGGAGGCAATGTTGAGAGGGGTTTGCCCGCCGAACTGAACTATTACACCCTCGGGTTTCTCATGCTCATAGATGCTGAGTACATCTTCGATGGTGATTGGCTCGAAATAAAGTTTGTTCGAAGTATCGTAGTCGGTCGAGACAGTCTCGGGGTTGCAGTTGACCATTATGGATTCATAGCCTAGGTCGCGGAGCGCGAAGGCGGCATGCACACAAGTATAGTCAAACTCAATACCCTGCCCAATCCTATTGGGACCACCGCCGATGATCATCACCTTCTTGTTGGTGGAAACCGGTAGCTTCTTTGTTCCGTTATATGTGGAATAGTAGTATGCAGCATCGGCACCGCTGACGGGAACGGCTTCCCAGACCTGGCAGAGCCCCAGTTTCAACCTGTGCTCACGAATCTGTTTTTCTGGTACACCTAGGAGCTGGCTGAGGTACTTGTCGGAGAAGCCATCTTTCTTGGCTCGAGTAAGCAAGTCGTCGGGAAGCAGACCGCCTTTGTGCTTAAGTATTTCCTCCTCAAGTTCCACCAACTCTTTCATTTGCTGAATGAACCAGCGCCCGATGTGCGTCAACTCGTGCAGTTCTTCCACAGACATGCCCTTGCGAAGAGCTTCATACATGATGAACTGGCGCTCGGATGATGGCTCGGACAGCAGTTTGCGAAGTTCGGCTAATGGCAGGCTGTTGAAGTTCTTGGCAAACCCCAAGCCGTATCTTTTGATCTCCAGCGAGCGTATGGATTTTTGGAAGGCTTCTTTGTATGTCTTGCCGATGCTCATGACTTCACCGACGGCACGCATTTGTGTACCGAGCTTGTCCAGAGCACCTGGGAACTTCTCAAACGCCCAGCGAGCGAACTTGACTACGACGTAGTCTCCAGAAGGCGTATACTTCTCCAATGTGCCTTCCCGCCAATAAGGAAGTTCGTCTAGCGTCATACCAGCAGCTAGCTTGCTTGATATGAGAGCGATCGGGAAGCCCGTTGCTTTAGATGCCAGTGCTGAGGATCTGGAAGTTCGAGGGTTGATCTCGATAACAACAACGCGCCCGGTTTTCGGGTTGTGAGCGAACTGGATATTTGTACCGCCAATGACACCGATCGACTCGACGATCTTGTATGAATAATCTTGCAGTCGCTTCTGAAGCTCGGGGGAGATGGTGAGCATTGGGGCAACGCAGTAGCTATCACCAGTGTGTACACCCATGGCATCCACGTTTTCGATGAAACACACCGTGATCATCTGGTTCTTCGAGTCGCGCACGACTTCCAGTTCCAGTTCTTCCCACCCTAGCACCGATTCTTCAATGAGTATCTGACCGACTAAGCTAGCTGCGATGCCACGCGCCGCAATTGTGCGGAGCTCTTCCACGTTGTAAGCAAACCCTCCGCCTGTACCACCCAGAGTGTATGCAGGGCGAATAACTACCGGATAGCCCAACTCTTTTGCAATGTTCTCTGCTTCCTCTACACTGAACGCCGGAGCACTTCTCGGCATTTCTATACCAAGCTTGTTCATTGTCTCTTTGAAAGCTATTCGATCCTCACCACGTTCGATTGCGTCTGCTTGAACACCAATTATCTGTACTCCATACTTTGCAAGAATGCCCTTGCGATGAAGATCTGCTGTTAGGTTTAGTCCGGTCTGCCCACCTAGGTTTGGGAGCACGGCATCAGGTCGTTCCTTCGCAATGATTTGCTCCAAGCTTTCAACATTCAGCGGCTCGATGTAAGTCTTGTCTGCCATTCCGGGGTCGGTCATGATTGTCGCCGGGTTTGAGTTGACAAGCACAATTTCATATCCTGCGTCCCTCAAAGCCTTGCAGGCTTGAGTGCCTGAATAGTCGAACTCGCAGGCCTGACCGATCACTATTGGCCCTGAACCAATGATTAGTACCTTGTGGATGTCGTCACGTCGCGGCATAAATACCCTCCTGTAAGTAGCTAGTTTTGCACCCGTAAGTATGAATGGAAGCCATGTATAGGCTGACGTTGGTTTCCTTTGATTGCGCTTTATAAGGATTCATGCGTGGCACCACCTTGCGTTACGGGAACGGCCTTTCCGGTTTTGGCTGACTCGACCGCCGCTTCCAATACTGCTACTGCGGCACGAGCTTCTGGTCCGCCCGTTTCCGGCCGTTTGCCTGTGAGGATACACTCGCCGAACTCTCGAAACTCTTCTACTAAGGGGTTTACACCAGTTACCTCAATCTCTTCTGGTCTACTTTCTATGTCGTAGCAGGTCAATTTGCCACGCGTCAGATCGCACTCAAGCCAGCCGGTCGTACCGTAGATGGACACAAATGTTTTCGCCGGTGAAACATACGTTGACATGATGGTGCCCAGCAAATTGTTTTGGAAACGGATTATTATGGAAGTAATCTCCACTGCTTCATAATCTCGATACTTCTTGGTCATTATGCCTGTGACTTCGGAGCTGGGACCCATTATGTAATGCATGGTGTCAATTTGGTGGATGCCTAGAACGTTCATCGGTCCGCCGGGGCATTTGTCGCTGTACGAACGCCACATCTCAGGAGTAAGAGACCAGCCACCTCTATGCGACTGATGGCCTTCCATCGCGACCAGATCGCCAATCTTGCCATCACTGACCAGCTTCTTGGCGGTTCTGAGGACAGCATTCCGGCGGAGGCTGTGTCCGACTGAAAGAACGACGCCATTTTCCCCAGCTGCCTGAATCATCGCATCCGCTTCGGCAACATAGTTGGCGATTGGCTTTTCTACCCAGATGTGTTTTTGCTTTTTCGCCGCTTGAATCGCTAGAGGAGCATGGAGATGGTTTGGGACAACGAGCAACACACCATCAACGTCTGACCGGTTCAGCACCTCCTCGTAAGAGGCTGCTGGCTCAACTGATATCTGTTCACGATATGAGGCAACCACATCAGGGTTTGCATCGAACCAGGTAACCAACTCTAGGTTTCCAGCTTCTTCGATTGCCGGCAGACTGGAACTACTGCCCCAGCCTCCCAGACCTATCAATGCTACTCTCACCTTGTTCATGCCACCACCTCATTCCCTTTCGCGACAACACGACCGTCTATTATTGTCAACACCGGTTTTCCAGTGAGAACCCTGCCAGTGAATGGAGTATTCTTAGACTTGGAATGAAAACACTCAGGATTTACTGTCCACTGGAGCGAAGGATCAATAACGGTCACATCGGCTGGCCTGCCAACCTGTAGCGTTCCACCGTTGATGCCAAGGATACGTGCGGGAGATGCAGTCATTTTACAGAACGCCTCTGATAGAGTCAGAACGCCTGGTTTGACGAGTTCGGTAACCACCAATCCCACCGCAGTCTCAAGTCCTACCATGCCACTCGCGGCGACGGCAAACTCGGTTTCTTTTTCGTGGATAGCATGTGGGGCGTGGTCTGTAGCGATGACATCAATCGTGCCATCAGCGAGACCTTCCTTGATGGCCTGGACATCATCCGCGGTTCTGAGCGGAGGATTGACTTTCGCGTTAGTGTCATAACCTATGACGGCTTCTTCCGTCAGACTGAAGTACTGGGGGCAAGTTTCGCAGGTGATTTTCATTCCGCTTTCTTTAGCCTGGCGAATGAGCTCAACGCTTCCCGCAGTGCTGACATGAGCTATATGCAGTCGACACCCGGTAAGTCTCGCGAGCATGATATTTCTGGCCACTGCAATTTCCTCTGCTTCACGAGGAATCCCTTTCAAACCCAATACTGTCGAAGTAAACCCCTCGTTCATCAAGCCATCGTCACTCAGACTCTTATCTTCACAGTGTAGTGTTACTGGCACGTCGAACATGACACAGTAATCCATGACCCGCCTCATCAAGCTGGAGTTCTCGATAGGGAATGCGTCGTCGGAAAATGCAACCGCTCCTCCCTCGATCATGTCGCCAATCTCGGCCATCTCCTCGCCTTTCAATTCCTTGGTTAGGGCGCCGATGGGCAGTACTCTGGCGAGGTTTACCTCCTGGGCACGGCGCAGAACGAACTCGACCACTGAGCGATTGTCGGTTACAGGGTTTGTGTTTGGCATAGCGGCTACTGTGGTGAAACCACCGGCAACTGCGGCACGGCAGCCAGATTCGATATCTTCTTTGTACTCAAACCCTGGTTCCCTCAGGTGCACGTGCATATCAATCAACCCAGGCAGAACTACCTTCCCTGTGACGTCTTCTATTTGGTCAACCTCGGGACTGGGTCCGAGGTCGCTGATTCCTGCAATCGTGCCGTCGACTATAAGCAGATCCCCAGTGATCTCAAGGTGCCGAGTGGGATCTATGATTTTGCCGCCTTTAAGCAGTAACCGCATCTTCTGTGCCCCCTATCAGTAGGTATAGCAGAGCCATTCTGATGGCAACTCCATTTGTCACCTGGGCAGTAACCATGGAAATATCACTGTCAGCCACGTCCGGCATAATCTCTACGCTTCGGTTCATCGGGCCTGGGTGTAAGACGATTACATCATCCTTGGCTGCTTTCAAACTTTCTTTGGTAACCCCGAATAAGCTGGAATACTCTCGAATACTTGGGAAGAGTCCTTTCTTCATGCGCTCTAATTGGATGCGCAGGACGTTCACGACATCTACACCTTTGAGGCCTTCTTTGAGATCCGTATACACCTCCACCGGCAACCTGCTGACCTCTACAGGCATCAGCGTTTTGGGGCCAACAAGTCGAACCTCCGCACCCATTTTCGTCAGACCCCATATATTCGAGCGAGCGACCCTACTGTGGAGTATGTCTCCGACTATTGCGACATTCAACCCGCTGAGCCGCCCCTTATGCTCATAGATCGTGAGCATGTCCAACAGCCCCTGGCTTGGATGCTCGTGCATGCCATCTCCGGCATTGATCACTGATTCCGGCACGAGTTTAGCCACGAAATGGGGAGCACCGGCAGCCTGATGGCGTATAATGAAGACGTCCGGCTTCATTGCTCGTAAGGTCAAGATTGTGTCTTTCAGCGACTCTCCCTTTTGGACACTGCTCGTGGCAACTGAGATGCTTGAGGTGTCCGCACTCAAGATCTTCGCTGCTACTTCAAAGGATGTACGCGTCCGGGTGCTAGGTTCGTAGAACAGCGTAACTATGGACCGCCCACGCAGAGTCGGCACTTTCTTTATCTGTCGGCTCAAAATTTCTTTGAAAGAGACAGCGGTATGAATGATCAACTCGATCTCCTCCGCTGTCATTTCTTGCAAACCTAGGATATCCTTACGTGCCAAGCGCATCTTCGCACCTCGAAAAGTTGAATATGACCCATCAGCGTTGGGTAGGTCTTAATAACAGGCGGAGATCTCACGAATCGCCTTTTAATATGAAAACCTTATCCTCGCCCTCTATCTCTGTTAGATGAACGTCTACGGTCTCGCGCCGTGATGTCGGCAAGTTCTTTCCAACAAAATCCGGTCTGATGGGAAGCTCTCGATGTCCTCGGTCTATCAAGACTGCAAGTTGGATTGCTGCCGGACGGCCAATATCCATTAGGGCATCCAGTGCGCATCGCACCGTGCGGCCAGTGTAAATGACTTCGTCAACAAGGATTATCGTGCGCCCATTCACGTCAAAGTTGATATCTGTTTGGCCGACAGCGTGCTGCCTGGTCATGATATCGTCTCTGTATAGAGTGATATCCAAAGCGCCGACGGGTACTCGGCTTCCCTCGATGTCGTCTATCAGCTTTGCAAGTCGCTCGGCAAGCGGAACACCTTTGCGCCTTATGCCGACTATTGCCAGTCGCTCAGCACCCTTGTTCTTCTCTATGATTTCGTGGGCAATACGGGTGAGGGCGCGGCGGATATCATCCTGATCCATCACTTGCGACTTTTGCTGGTTTGCCATCTTCGCGACCTCCGTTCGGCAGATACAAAAACGCCCCCCTGCTGAGGTAGCAAGGAGGCGTGAAATGCCTTCGTGAAACAACGTCACACGCACCCTTGTCGGCCTCACAGGACCAACTTAAAGGCGTTCGATTCAGTTGCCGGAAGTATAGCAGACAGCCCCGACCTTGTCAAGCGGAAATTTGTGTGATTTGTGTTTTTCTTGTGGTAGGTGGCTGGAAAAAAGTATAATAATGCCAATGAATTCGCAGGGGTTGTAAACACTTGATATATGGGGGACGAAGCAATTGTTTGATCCAAGGATGAAGAAGCTTGCCGATACACTCGTCGGGTATTCATGCAAGGTTCAACCAGGCGAGCGGGTGCTCATATACGCATATGACACACCGGCAGAAATTGTAATCACACTCGTAAATCAAGTAATCGAGGCAGGCGGACTGCCGTTCGTACAGACAGACATGACAAGAGTGCGTCGGGCATTGTATATGCACGCTACCGAAGAGCAGATGCAAATAATTGCCGACCATGATCTGGAGTTCATGAAGAAAATGAACTGCTACATTGGCATATACGGCAGCCAGAACATAACCGAAATGTCCGACGTACCCACTGATACGATGCAGATGATCCAAGGGATCATACGTCCGGTTGTTGATTACAGAGTGGACAACACTAAGTGGGTAATACTTCGTTGGCCGACTCCGTCCATGGCACAGTTGGCCTGCATGAGTACCGAGGCATTCGAAGATTTCTATTTTGATGTGTGCACGCTTGATTACGCGAAAATGTCCAGGGCGGCGGTCTCTCTGAAGGAGCGCATGGAACGGACTGATATCGTCCACATAAAGGGGCCTGGGGAAACTGATTTGACTTTCTCGATCAAAGGTATGCCAGCTATACAATGCGACGGGGATAGAAACATACCCGACGGCGAAGTGTTTACAGCGCCGGTACGGGATAGTATCAACGGCGTAATCCAATTCAATGCCCCAACTATTCACCAAGGGAAACCTTTCGATAACATAAGGCTGGTATTCAAAGATGGTAAGATTGTGGAGGCTACCGGTTCCGACACCGAATCCCTGAACAAGGCTCTCGACGCAGACGAGGGGGCACGGTTCGTGGGCGAGTTCTCGCTCGGCTTCAACCCGCATATAAAGCGAGCTATGCGTGATATCCTTTTTGACGAGAAAATCGCCGGTTCCCTTCACCTGACTCCAGGCCAGGCTTATAAGGAAGCTGATAATGGAAACAGGTCCAAGATTCACTGGGACTTGGTGCTGATTCAAACGCCTGAGTATGGTGGAGGTGAAATATGGTTCGACGATGAGCTCATTCGAAAAGACGGGCGATTTGTACCTGAATACCTCCAGGGGCTGAATCCGGAGAACCTAGTATAAGCAAATGTGGTCTTGCATCCACTAAGTTTATGCTTAGTTTGACAGTCGCCATCGCGCATGGTATACTTCACTTGGAAGTTAAGAGTTAATATCGCCGCTAGGGGTGCTCCGCGAAGTCCATTAGCCTTTAATAGCTTATTGTTCAAACGGCACAGGCTCAGGTTGCTGACTTTTCGGGGCTGAGAGTCTAATGCAATAGGACAACCCTCCGAACCTGATCTCGGGTAATGCCGACGTAGGGAAGCGGGCGCGACGAATATCACGCCGTGATTCCCACGGCGTGTTTTGTTTGCCACTAGGCGGTTTGATTGGTGGCGCATTGCATATATGGCGAAGAGTAGCCGACTCTAAATGTCTCGGCCCAGAATCACTCTTCGTGAATTGCTGGAAAAGGAAGTAGCATCATGACACAGCTTGATTTAGCACGGGCTGGCAAAATCTCGCCAGAGATGGTTATTGTTGCCCGTGCTGAAAACTTAGATCCAGAGGTAGTGCGTGCTGGTGTCGAGGCCGGGACGATTGTCATCCCTCGGAACGTCAACCATGATATTGGCAAGATATGTGGCATTGGAAAAGGTTTGCGTACGAAGGTGAATGCCAATATCGGAACTTCTGCCGATTACGCTAGCCTTGATGACGAACTGAAGAAACTTAGGATTGCCATCGACTCCGGTGCCGATGCCGTTATGGATCTCAGTACTGGCGGGGATCTGTCAGCCATCAGAAAAACAATAATTGAGAACAGCAGCATCCCTGTTGGCACCGTGCCCATTTACGAGGCGGCAGTCAAAGCGGCAAACGAATACTCGGTTGCTCACATGTCAGAAGATGACCTGTTCCATGTGATAGAGCAACACGCCAAAGACGGTGTTGACTTCATCACGGTACACTGCGGCATCACAAGGGAGTCCGTATATCGCCTGCAAGAGCAGGGACGGGTAGCGGATGTAGTGAGCCGCGGCGGCGCCTTTCTCGTTTGCTGGATGCTCGCAAACGACCGTGAGAACCCGCTGTATGAACGCTTTGATGACCTATTGGAAATCTGCCGCGAGTACGACGTCACGCTCAGCCTGGGTGATGGCATGCGCCCTGGATGTTTGGCTGATGCCACTGACCGACCGCAGATACAAGAATTGATCATTCTCGGCGAACTGGTTGATCGGGCGCGAAAGGCTGGAGTCCAGGCAATGGTAGAGGGGCCAGGCCATGTACCGATAAACCAAATAGTCACCAACGTTCAAATCCAGAAGACGCTTTGTAAAGGAGCACCGTTCTACGTGTTGGGGCCGTTGGTGACGGATGTGGCACCAGGCTATGATCACATCACGTCCGCCATAGGTGGTGCACTAGCCGCAGCGGCCGGTGTAGACTTCCTTTGCTACGTCACACCTTCGGAACACCTCGGACTCCCCGGGCCAGAGCAAGTCCGTGAGGGCGTAATAGCAGCGCGGATTGCAGCCCACGCAGGTGATATTGGCAAGGGCATCAATGGCGCTATCGAATGGGACCGCGAGATGTCCCTGGCTCGCAAGAAGCTGGACTGGGATAAACAAGAGAGCCTCGCCATAGACCCCATAGCCTTCCGCAAGTTCCGAGCCGAACGTGCTACCACCGCAGAAGACGTTTGCTCGATGTGCAGTAAATACTGCGCCATGAAAGTCGTGGATGAGTACTTGCACAAGAAGTAATGGCTGACATGTAAACTAGACAGCGGTTAGGTGCCCGTACATGCGCTTATGTGAAATTGGCGAAGATGAATTGATAGAACGGCTGGTCCGTCGGTTTCAACTCGACCAGCAAGTGCAAGGCATCGTGGTAGGCGTAGGTGACGATGCCGCGGTTCTGGATCTGAAAGGTTCGGAAGACTACCTAATCATCACTACGGACATGCTGTCGGAGCGAGTGGACTTCTTGCTCGATAGGGTCACTCCTTACCAACTGGGATGGAAATCGGTGGCCGTGAACATAAGTGACATTGCGGCAATGGGTGGAATTCCTACCTGGACGCTGATTTCGATCGGACTCAGGGACACAACTCCTGTTAGTTTTGTCGAGGATTTGTATAAGGGGATGACCGAATGTGCCCTTAAGTTTAATAGCATCATCATTGGCGGCGACACAAACAGCGTCAAGGGTGATGCCGTGATAAGCGTATGCCAGATGGGATTCGTGGAGCCACCACATATAGCTGTTCGGTCAGGGGCTCAGGTCGGTGACAAGATTCTAGTAACAGGCTGGTTGGGTAATTCCCGTGCGGGACTAGAACTATTACTGAATCTGGGTCTTGATGAGGCCACACAACTCCACGGGAAGCTAGTCGAGTCTCATCTGATGCCCATGCCCAGGGTTTGCGAGGCAAGAGCCGCAGTGAAAACAGGTAAGGTCCACGCAATGATGGATTTAAGTGATGGGTTGGGCTCGGATCTTCGAAAGCTTTGCAAAGCGAGCAAAGTAGGGGCGAGAATATATGCCGACCGACTTCCAATCAGCGACGACCTGGTAAAGGCTGCAGCAAATCTCGGCGAGGATGCAGTGAGACTGGCTGCAAGCGGCGGCGAAGATTTCGAGCTGCTCATAGTGACTGGTGAGGCTGACGTTGACACCGTGAAGTCCGTGGTGGAGAGAGAAACTGGCACTCTTGTCACTGAAATAGGAGAAATCATACCGGAAGGGATAGAACTCGTTCACCCAGATGGCGCGAGCGAGCCGCTGGGAGACGGCTGGGAACATTTTCGTGTAAAATGAATCGTGTTTAGCAAACAAGTATCGACAGATGGTTAAAGAAACGATAACATTCCACACCAATACACCAGAGGAAACCGAGAGCGTCGGGGAGCGGATTGGCCAAGTCCTTGAGTCAGGTAGTGTAGTGGCGCTGATTGGGGAATTGGGAGCGGGGAAGACAATACTCACGCGGGGCATTGCGCGCGGGTTAGGAGTGCCCGACCTAGTCCACAGCCCTACTTTTACCCTTATTCACGAGCATCAAGGACGTCTGCCAGTTTACCATTTTGACCTTTACCGCATTGGTTCCACGCAGGAACTTGAGGATCTGGGCGCGGAGACCTATTTCTACGGAGACGGTGTCTGCATAGTGGAATGGGCAGAACGCGCCGCGAGCGTCTTACCTCCGGACCACGTGGAAATCAGAATCTCCGGCAATGACGATAGGCGCACGCTTGAAATTCATGCCTATGGTCCCGTGAGTCGCCGAATTATCGAGCGGGTCAAGGCAGGCTGAACCAGTCTCTTACAGGCGCGCAGTGAACAGCTTAAAGGATGCTGAGATAGAAAACGCGCTGAAATCTACATCCTCAAACTTGCTCATCGCTTCGTATCGAGCCTCGAGCGACCAGCGATTGTTGAAGACGATTCCGTAGGTTGCATTCGCGTTCAATCCCCAGCCTGTTTTTGTCTTACCGAGGGTCGGAGAATCTAGGTCGCAATAGTATGGCCCTACATTTATTGCTACATAGCTCTGCGTCTTCTTTTTGCCTTCCTCATCACTCTTGCCAAACCCTCGGATAAAGCCGCCGGTGAGTGGAATAATGGTAACCTCATCAGGGCCATTTGACATTGAATAGAAACTGATATCAAACCCCGGACGCCAGCTGTTCGGCAGTTCGGTGGGAATTGGACGCACGCCATAACGAATCCAGTTGTCACCGAACGTGTCCCGAACAGTCGAATCCACAGGGGTGAATATGCCAAGGGTCAATCCATAGGTGGTGCGGGCTTTTTCTTTCTTGATAATGGGTTTCTCTGTTGGTTGTTCTGCAGTAGAGTCAGCAGTAGATGTGGAATCGCCAACCGTGGGTGCGGCGGCTGTAGTATCCGCCCCGGGACTCGATTGCTCTTGGGCATACACCAGCCCAGCCGATATGATCAGTAGTGTGAACAGTATAGCGAATAGCCTTTTCATTTCCGATAGCCTCCTATGGGCGCTCTGCGTTTGCTAGAATCAGTTTACCACGGCTATCGTATACAATCAAGCGTCAAGTTTGGCTATGGGCTTATACCTGCTCAATCACCTACCGGCTGCCGCGTTATTTCTTAGGGGTGCACAAGAGGGGACAAACTGTGTCGTTGGCGGGGAACCAGCCGACCGCCTGTGTACTTGTAGCGTCACTGCCATTTGACACCACTTGAGGTGTCCGCTTCATCCTGGTGCCCCGTGAAAACAACAAGGGAATCCTACCTTACTTCTTCAGTGGATGCCTCTTCTACCCCGCCTGACTCAATCGCGCCTGGCATGTGCTCTTCCTCGATAACATGCTCCTCGGGGCGCTTTCGCGGGCGTCTGCGACTCTTATATGCAAACTGTTGAATTTCCTCTTCAGCGGGGCCTTTCTCGCCCCAGAGTAGCGGACCGGATCCTGCCATGTCACCCTCCGCCCAAGAGCTTCGGAAATGTCATAATACTGATACCCAGAAAGCCAGAAAGAGTGGGGCGTTAGGCATAAACCATCTGTGGATCTGGAAGTGGGAATAGACCCCGTTACGCACAGCTATAAGGAATGAGATTGTGCGCTGTGATCAGGTCACCACTAGTCGGGACAATCGCAGGTTGTTAATATCTGGCAGAGGATACCCAGCAAAACAGTTGACATATAGCGTTTAGTGTGGTATAAGCAAGGTCCATAGGAGAATATTCGCACCAAAGGCTATGAAGAGGAAGAGTAGACTCGCAGTAGAGACTACAGAGAGCTGGGGAAGGTGAAAGCCAGTGTCCGAGAGCGAGCCGAACGTCGCCTCTGAGCCGGAGAGGTGAAAAGGAAATTGCAAGATATCGGACGATTTTGATCTCTGAGTAGCTGCTCCCGGGAGGCTCCCGTTATTGGGCCAGGGCATGCGGATTGGCGATGATGGTCTTGCTGCAGACGGCAATCGCCCCAAGTGCCCGGTGAGGTCGGCGGTGTAAGTCGCCGGTAAACAAGGGTGGTACCACGAAGGCAATCTTGGCCTCTCGTCCCTAGATAGGACGAGAGGCCTTGTTTGTTTTTAGACGGCATGCAATGAAGTGGCCTATGCAGGACCTATGCGTGTGGACACGTGAGCAATCCATCTCATCGGGAGGTAAGATGATGACCACGAGACTAATCGAATCAGCATCAAGAGTATCCGGGGCAAGAGCGCTCGTTCAGGCGCTTATAGATCAAGGCGTAGAGGTTATTTTTGGCTATCCCGGGGCAGCAACTATTCCGATTCATGACGTACTCATGGAAGCTCCAATCAAGCATGTTCTGGTGCGTCATGAGCAAGGTGCAGCCCACGCGGCCGATGGTTATGCTCGCGCCACCGGTAAGGTGGGGGTCTGCTTGGCCACCTCCGGACCGGGAGCGTTAAACCTGGTCACCGGAATAGCTACCGCCTATATGGACTCCATACCGGTGGTTGCCATAACAGGCCAGGTTGCTACCTTCAAGCTAGGCACAGATGCTTTTCAGGAAGCAGATGTTACCGGTGTGACTTCGCCCATTGTGAAGCACAGTTACCTCGTGAGCGATGCCAGGTCTATTTCTATGGTCATCAAAGAGGCATTTCATATTGCCTCGACAGGACGACCCGGTCCCGTGCTCATAGACTTACCTCTAGATGTTTCTCTATCTGAGACAGAGTACTGTCGGATATCAGAAGTAACACTGCGAGCGTATCGACCGACGGTAACCGGACATCCCTTGCAGATAAAGAAAGCAGTGGCGTTGATAGATGCCGCTGAGAAACCTCTGATTATAGCAGGGGGTGGCGTCATTGCCTCGGGTGCTTCGGCGGAACTGCAGGCGCTCATGGAAAAGGCTAACATACCTATGGTATACACACTTATGGGAAAAGGAACGTTCCCTGACGGTCATCCACTTAATCTCGGCCTGCTGGGAATGCACGGCTCAGCGTATGCCAACTATGCGGCGCATAACTGTGATTTACTGATAGCGGCTGGTATGCGCTTCAGCGATCGTGCCACTGGCAAGACATCCGCCTTTGCACCCAACGCAAAGCTGATTCACATAGACATAGATCCTGCCGAAATTGGTAAGATGCGTCGGCCTACAGTGCCGATAGTCGGAGACGCTAGAAACGTGTTGTCTGCTCTTGTCGAGAAAGTTCAGCCAAGGGAGCATTCGGAATGGCTTAGCTGCCTTGAACATTGGAGGAAAACCAACAAACTCTCCTACGATAGTTCAAATGGCGAGATAATGCCTCAAGAAATCATTGAAGCCATTAATGAAGCTACGAACTGTGAGGCAATTATAGTGACAGACGTGGGCCAACATCAGATGTTTGCCGCACAGTACGTTAGAGTAAAGCGTTCGCGGCAGTTCCTTTCGTCCGGCGGTCTTGGCACGATGGGATTCGGACTCCCGGCGGCAATCGGGGCACAAGTGGGTTGCCCAGAACAGACGGTGTTTGTAATCAGTGGTGATGGGAGTATCCTGATGAATAACCAGGAGCTGATGACAGCTGTTGAACAGAGGTTGCCCATCAAGATTGCGATAATGAACAACGGCTATCTGGGCATGGTTCGGCAATGGCAGCAGGCATTTTACAACCGCCGCTATGCGTCTACAGATATATCATGCCAGCCTGACTTCGTGCGACTGGCGGAGGCATACGGTGCGGTTGGCATACGTGTAGAAGACCGGACAGAAATCGCACCTGCTTTGCTCCAGGCCCTGGACGTCAAGAATTGTCCCTGCGTCATGGACTTTCAAATTGTGCGGGAGTCCAACGTATTGCCGATGATTCCTGCTGGCGGTACAGTGGAAGACATGCTGCTTGAACTCGACTAACCGCCATGCTTATTGATTGACCCTGCTTGTGGCTGGGTGATACACTAAAGCAACCTAGCCCTGCCGGTGCCAGAGGTGGCAAGAAGGTATGCTGACCAACCCCAGTGCGAGACTTAATCGCGAGCACCGGTGGGTAAGGAAGATTTGTCTTGCATCGGCGTCTCTGTGCGGTCCAATTTGGGCCATGGAGACTAAAGATAGGATTTTCGAAGATATGAGCGAGCGTAGATTAGTTGATTTGCATGTTCATACAACGGCTTCTGATGGTACTCTTTCTCCGGAAGAAGTAGTAAGAGAAGCCTATCAAATAGGGCTAGCGGGTGTGGGAATAGCCGATCATGACACAATAGATGGGCTGGTGCCTGCGATGAACGCCGGTAACAAGCTAGGAATAGTGGTCGTTCCTGGGGTGGAAATCAACACGGATTACGGCAAAGACGAACTGCATATGTTGGGTTATTACATTGACCCCAACTCGGCCTACATCAGAGAGCGTCTCCAGCAACTGCGCTCCGCCAGAGCAGACAGAGCGGCAAAAATAGTCGACAAACTCAAGGCAATTGGCGTTAACATATCGATGGACAGGGTTCGGGAGCTTGCGGACGGAGGAGCTATTGGCAGGCCACATATCGCGCGAGCTATCGTCGAGGCAGGCTATGCATCCTCCATGAACGCGGCTTTTGGAAAGTACTTGGTACGAGATGCTCCCGGATATGTACCACGCTACAAGTTGACACCCTTCGAGGCGATCGAAATCATCCGCCAGTCTGGTGGCGTGGCGGTTCTTGCACATCCTGGACTGAGCCACCACGATGAATTGATCCCCGAGCTAGTTCGCGCCGGTCTAGAGGGCATCGAGGTTTACCATTCGGACCACACTCCGCTTCAGTCAAGGCACTACCTCAAGGTCGCTGAGAGGTACAATCTTATACCGACGGGCGGATCGGACTCCCACGGGCCAAACAATATCAAGACCATTGAGATAGGCAGTGTGACAGTAGACATAGAAATAGTCAAGCGCCTGCAAGCGCGTGCATCAAGAACCTCGGTGCCTGATTGCCGTTGATTACCCATCTGGTCAGAAGGATTTTCCCTCTGTTTTTCCTAAAATCTTAACATGTACAGAATAGCCACACCATTTGGCTGGGGATTTTTCACGGAGGAGACAGATGCGAACGCTGGTTGTTTTGCTAACGATATTGACTTTGACCGTTTCATCCGCGACTGATGCGGCAGAGCTGCAGATACCCCAAAAGGGCGATTGGGTTAAGTACAAGATCCTTCGAGCGTCTGAGTGGATACCTGCGCCCGCCGAGTATGTGAGTCTTGTTATCGGAAACCATGAAAGCGTTGGCGGTGGAGATGCGTACTGGTGGCAAATGGCTGTCCAAAAAGAGGACGGAACAAGTTATGTGGTTCAAGCGCTCTCCGATCATGCACCCATGACTACTGAAGATGGTGACCTTGGCCGAGTGTATAGATACATCTTCCGCCAGCAGGGATGTCCGACTCTCGAGTACACCGATCAGGCTACAGGTCTTGCGTATCTGCCCTTGTTTGGCTTTCGTGAAGGTCTGATTCCCACGCCTAGGTCTAATGCTGTATGGATCGGGGCATTTCTGGCGACAGGGAATTTCTTGGGGCAAGCGTTGGCCGTTAGTGATCATGGAACCAGCGGGGAATGGCTCGATCTCAAGCCAATCAAGCAACTCGTCTTGAACGATGATCTCTTGATTGGAACAGCGAGATGGTTCAAGGATGATGGTACCGGCAAGAACGAAGACGGCGATTATACCTATGTGGAGCTTGAAGCCAAGGATTATGACGAAATGATCAGAGCGGGCTTCAACATCTTCATGGTAAACAACAAGCACCTCGGCTATGTCCGAGACAGAGCAGTGTTCTTCGTCAAAGGTGCCTTCGCAAAGAATGAGTATCCTGAATTGCTGTATCGGTCGAACTTCGCTGGGCCGGCTATGTTCACAGACGAGCCCGCTATCCGCATGAACGCCCTGGAATGCCGTACTCCACAAGATGCAGCGAACCTTCTCCGCCTCCGAAATTACGCCTATCACCGCTCACCCGGCAGCGCAATCCTCGACCCGCGGTTCACTCAAGCCGATGGAATAATCCAGATGATTCATCAAGCGGGTTACAGCGTGGGTGACTGGCTACCCCTCCAACGACACGTGCCGGTATGGGAGACAATCTACGAATCTGCGTTCTACCAACTCGAAGGTGGAGCTGCAGGTATAGTTCACGAAGGACGGTATGAGTTGGTAGGTTTCAACAACTACCTCCAAAGCATTATCGGCCCGGGTGCAGAAGTGACAACAAAAGAGATGTACACGCTTGTCTTCAACTTCATGCGTGGTGCTGCCAGATGCTTTGGCGGCGAGTGGGGTACAGCTATTTATGGCCAAGCCGACTACAGTATCGCGCCTCAGGCTATTAAGCAAGCATACGATATGGGAGCGCGGTATATATGGTTCTGGACTAGTGACCACGACCATCATCCGCCGTACACAAAGCAACTCGAACTGGCGCGGATTATTCGGGACTATGAGCTAGCCAATCCTAGGGCTTCGCGGGTTCCTCAAATCAGAAAAGCCAAAATCGCGGTTGCGATTCCAGATGGTTACATATGCGTTTATCCATGGATGTGGGGCAATCCCTGGTTTGGCTTCGACAAGCTGAATGAGTTTGGCGTGACTTATGGCAGTGTTATCTCCGAAGCATACTATCAAATGTACCGCCTGGTGAAAGCGGGTATAGACTTTGACTGCATAATTGACGTGCCTAAGGTCATCGAAAGCGCTGGATATGATAGAATCATCCGCATCCGTGCTGATGGGCGCACGAACCTTCCGGCCCCGGCGCTCCCTTCCCAGCCGCTGAAAGCATCTCTCGCCACCTTGCCCGCTGGTAAATCATACACACCCAAACCCGATGCTCCGAAGGCCACCGCAAAATCTGTGAAGACCGGCGACATTGTGATAGACGGGGACACAAGAGACTGGAGGAACGTCCAGTGGATCCGTCCGAAGAAGCAATTTACTTATGAACTGTCGCACGAGAAATGGGGCGGAGAAGCTGACTTGGATGCTAAATTCGCCTTTGCGTATGACAACCGCTTCGTCTATATTGCTGCTGAGGTTAGGGATGACGTCCACGTGGCGAAAAGAAAAGGCGGGGACATATGGCTGAACGACAGCATACAGATTGCGTTCGATCCACTTTTCAATCCTCATACACCCGGAAATTACGCACCGGATGATAGCGAGATAGGGTTTTCCCTAGTGGATGGGAAGCCCATCGTATATCGCTGGACGCGGTGGGTTGGCGGTCTGCCTGGGGAGGTACCAGGGGCAGAAGTCGCTATTGTTCGAAAGGGAGATCTGACTGTCTACGAAGCTCGGGTACCATTCACTGATCTGTCTCCACTAACCCCGTCATTCCCGGGACGTTGCGGTGTGAATGTCGTTGTCAACGATGCGGATACCGAAGTCCGAAAAGGGGCTCTCGCGTGGACTAAAGGCGTGGCGGATCCGAAGTGTCCGTCCTGCTTCGGAGTGTTGGTATTCGCTGGCGCTGAGAAAATGAGCGGCGTACCGGCAATGGCATTTGTCCAATCGGAGAAGACTGTGGTGAAGCGAGGTGAACCGGTGCTACTGCGTGTCGATACAGGTTCAGTGAAACCGTCGAAAGGTGAGCTGACTATAACAATTCGCAACAGAGAGCGATCTGTACCTTCGACCGTGGTTCCGCTCCCAATTCCATCTGGCATGGCCTGTCGAGAGGTAAGGCTGGAAACATCTTCCCTCGAGCCGGATTCCTACGATTTGGATCTGACGCTGAGTACGGGAGACATACTCGCCACGAAGCAGAGTGTGCGGATATATGTAACGGAGTAGACAAGCGTGATATCTTAACCATCTTAGTCAGCAATCCAGCGCATTAATGATGTTGGGGCTAACAAAAAACTCGAAAGCCAAACCTGCATATGCAATTGACAATCTTGTGTGCTGCCGTAGCGTAATCGACGACAGAACATTGGGTCTTGTTTTCACGATTGGATAGCTTAGGTTGACTCTAGAGGGTTAGTTGTTAAGTATAATCTGATAACTCGTGAGATATATGGGTGACAAAAATGAAAAAGTGGCTTGTATTGTTTGCATCAGCAATGATTCTCCTCTGCCTAGGTGGAGTATACGCCTGGAGTGCATTTATTGACAGTCTCATAGACAAATACGAGCTATCAGTAACTCAGACGCAAATTATATTTGGAACTGCCATCTGTGTTTTTACTGTGGTTATGATCTGGTCCGGGCGACTTCAAGTTAGATACGGTCCACGTCCCGTAGCTTTGATAGGAGGTATACTCCTCTCTGGCGGTTATCTGGTCTGTTCATTTTCCCACGGTTCATTTGCTCTATTACTCATAGGATACGGCCTGCTGGGAGGTGCTGGCATTGGTTTTGGCTACGTATGTCCTATTGCGGCGTGTGTCAAATGGTTTCCCAGTAGCAGGGGCTCAGTGACGGGTATTGTCGTTGCAAGTTTCGGCGCAGGAGCAGTGGCATTGTCTAATCTAGCTGAGTCTTTGTTGGGCAAAGGGCTTGAGGTACTCCATGTTTTCAGAGTAATTGGTATCACCTACGGTGTGATCATTGTATTTTGCTCGCTAATGCTCTCCGTGCCCGATCGCAAAGATGAGAAAGCACTGGGAGCAACAATCCCCCTGGGGTGTATATTGAGACAGAAAGCTTTTTACATGCTAACAGTGGGCATGTTGACGGGTACTTTTGGCGGGCTAATGGTGATTGGAAATATCAAGCCGATGGGTCTTTATGCCGAAATTGATGAAAACTTTGCAAAAATGGCAGTGAGCGTGTTTGCCCTTGGGAATGCTCTTGGGAGGATTACATGGGGGCGCATATCGGACAAAATCGAATGGAAATCAATCCCTATCTCGCTTGTATGGCTTATACTGTCTATCTCAGCCCTCATTCCGGCAACCTTTTCAAGCGTTGGATTCTTGCTGGTAGCAACGTTAGTAGGCTTCGGTTTCGGATCATGTTTTGTAGTATATGTAGCCGAAACAGTTCGTAGATATGGAGCAGACGCTGTCGGAAGCGTCTACCCACTAATAATGCTATGCTATGGTATTTCAGGCTTAGGAGGTCCTGGGGTCGGTGGTTGGTTATACGACATGACAGGTACATACACAGCTTCAGTGCTCGTCGCTGCTTTGGTTGCGATTGCTGGATTAACAATGGTGCTATTATTGGCTAGGCGCCTTCGTGAAACTGTTGACTCAGAAGGAACTACCGCTGAAACCAACAGCAGTAGAAGGGTAGCTGAAAGTGTGGGCAGTAGGTAACGAAGCACGGCCCATGGCGTTCCACGGCTTAGAAAATCAGCCTTGTATCAATCTATGCATTCGGTGTGAGTAACTCAGGACAAATGCGACACTCCATTTGCATCGCATTTTCGTCTTACTGTATAATGAGTGCCACAATTGGTTATCGAAAACCCATCCGCTATGTACGTCTATCGATACCCTTTCATAAGTATGGTCATGAGGAGGTAGTATTTGATGGTCGGATGTCACTTGGGCAGACTATTTCAGGTTACGGTCTCGGGTGGATCGTACCAAGAAGGTCTAACTGCTATTGTTCAGGGTGTCCCACCTGGCATGGTTCTGACCGAACAGGAAATCTATGGCGATCTGTTGCTCAGAAAACCTGGTGCTGACGAATTATCCAGTCCACGAAAAGAACCGGATCTCCCTATCATCTATACTGGTTTGAACGCAGACGACACGATTGAAAATGCCGGAAACAAGAATCACACGAACGGCACCCCCCTTACAATACTGATCCCGAATCTCGACAGGCATTCGATACATATTTGGCAGTATCAGAGCACTAACCGCACGCCTAGGCCAGGACACGCGTCATACGCCTCCTTTATGAAGTACGGGCCGGATGATGATGCTATCGGCGCTGGGATCTTCAGCGGCCGCTACACCTCCACTATCGTTGCAGCGGGTTATGTTGCGAAGAAAATACTAGCCTCTTTTGGCATACGTGTATTTTCCTATGTCAAAGAACTGGCTGGAGTCAGGTGTCCAGAGGTTGACCATGAGGCCATTCTTGCCTACACAGAGGCATACAAGAAGATGCGCCATGACACCGACCCCTTCTACCAAGAGGTCTATGTCAAAGGCCGCGTGACCATGGACATGAGATTTCTGGAAAAGGCGCGAGTATTCGCTGAAATCGAAAACGAAATAGACCTAATTCGAGACAAAACACCTCACTACACACCGGAGGAGATTCTAGACAAGTACGGCGTGCATCATGTCCTCAATTGTCCTGACCTAGAAGCTTGTAAGGCGATGATGGATGCTGCGAACGCAATCACGCAGAGCGGTGATTCCTCTGGTGGAGTAGTTGAGGTAGTGGCCTTAGGCGTACCCCCAGGTCTCGGCGAGCCGGTCTTCTATAAACTTGATGCAGAGCTGGGACGCATGCTGGGTATAGGCGCAGTCAAAGGCGTGGAAGTCGGAGCGGGCTTCGCAGTCAAGGACATGACTGGTTCGCAGTCTAATGACCAGATGCGTGCAGAAAACGGCAAAGTGGTGTTCATGTCAAACAACGCAGGCGGCATCACCGGCGGACTAGCCACGGGACAGCCGATCATTGTGCGCTTGGCAGTGAAGCCGACACCGACGATTGACAAACCACAGAAAACAATTGATAAGTACACACTCGAGAATGCCGACTTGGCGGCAATTACCAGGCGAGATCCGACCATCGTAGGACGGATATGGCCTGTTGCCGAAAACTATACAGCACTAGTACTGCTCGACAATTTGCTTGCTCACATAGGCTATCAAGAGATGAAGGCAAGGGTATCTCAACCCCAGTAGCCTCACGGGATGTGTGCCATGCTGGCAAATCCGGGTGGGTACTTTGTGGGCATAAGATCCCTAGGAAGCAGGGATTGCGAATAGGCTTTGCGTGGGAATTTAGACCTCTTGCGGAGCTCGAGGTAGACTCGCAAATCTTTCGTGTCCCTGCTTCGAACTGTCTGAGCATGCATATCTCCGTGCGCTCAGTATTTCACAGCGGCACCTACTAATGGGCTCAGAGTCTACTTAGTGACGTTCCTGCCAAGGCATTCGAAAGTTTGACACAAATATGGGTAAGTGATTATAATACATTTTTGCTGCGCCCCGGATACGACACGTGCTGGGAGCGTGAGCGAACCCTGTGTGAATGAGGTCATGGTGATTCGCATGATACCCTTGATCGGGACTAGCAATACAGACGAAAGGTGGGTCCTAATGGATCGTCCGTCGAATGAAGAGACTAAGACCGAGATAGAGAGCAGATACGCTCTAGTCATGGCAGTAGCCAAACGCGCAAAGCAGCTGAAAGAGGGTATGCCCCCTTTGGTGGAAAGTAAGTCAAGAAACCCAATCACTATTGCGCTAGAGGAGATACAGGCAGGCAAGCTGAAGGTGTTGACTCCTTCGCCTGAGGAGCTCGAGGCTGCGGAACAGAAGCAACGTGAACGACGAGAGACACCAGCCGAACTCCTGCAGGTGCATGAACCAGAGCCGTTGGCTACTGACGCACTACCGGTCATTCAGCCTGACACGGAGGAATATTCCGAGGCTGAAGAAGTAGCTGACGAAGAAGAAATAGCTGAACTAGACGAGCGTGAAGAGCTACACGATCTGACGGATGCGATAGGGGCGGAAACTTTCCAGGACGAATCTTACGGAGAGCAAGAGGAAGAGCAGTCGGATGAGGACGAATAGCCGACCAGCTTTCCGAAACATCGACCCTCAAACAAGGAATGTCAGACAAACGTGATTATTACGAAATATTAGGCGTATCGCGGGATGCTACTGCGGATGAGATAAAAAAGGCATATCGCCGCTTGGCACGCCGATACCATCCAGATGTCAACCGCCACGATGAAGATGCGGAGGAACGCTTCAAAGAGATCAACGAGGCCTACGAAGTGCTGAGTGATCCTGAGAAGCGTCAGATGTATGACATGTACGGACATCGTGGCATAGACAGTAGCTATGCGAACTCTGGATTTGGGTTTGGTGGGTTTGACCTTGGCGGCTTAGGCGATATCTTTGATGCATTCTTTGGCAGTGGAACGAGATCGCAGGCCAGACAGCGAACTGCCGGAGAGCCCGGCTCAGATCTGCGGTACGACCTGGAGATTACGCTGGAAGAAGCGGCCAAGGGCGTAGAAAAGACACTGCGGCTCTCTCGACTTGAAATCTGTGATGCTTGCGACGGCAAAGGTGTTCGTGCCGGTAGTTCGATGGTAGAATGTTCTTACTGCCACGGGACAGGCCAGATCCGCCATACACAGCACACGATTCTGGGATCGTTCTCCACTGTTACAACCTGCAACATGTGCCATGGGCAAGGACAGATGATCAAGGATCCCTGCCCCGTGTGTGATTCAACCGGTCGTGTTCGAAAGACTTCTGAACGCTCGGTTCGTATTCCAGCCGGCGTAGAGAGTGGTATGCGCATCAGGCTGAGGGGTGAAGGCGATGCCGGCACTCGGGGTGGCCCGCCTGGTGACCTGTATGTATTTGTGCAGATCCGGCCACACGAAGTATTTGAACGACGAGGGGATGACATCTTCTGCGAGATACCCATAAGCTTTGTGCAAGCTGCTCTCGGTGGAACTATCGAAGTCCCGACACTGGAGGGAACGCACAAATTAGAAATCCCCGAGGGAACGCAAACCGGGACAACTTTCAAGCTACCAGGGATGGGTATGCCGAACATCAACACTGGCGTTCGGGGGAACCAGCACGTGATAGTGCGTATCCTGGTGCCCAGAAAGCTGAACGATGAGCAAAAGAAAATTCTCCTCCAGTTTGCGGAATCGGTAGGAATCGAGCTAAACCCAAACGGAAAGGGTTTCTTTGAAAAGCTACTGGGAAAGTAGCTGTGAACAAGTGCAACCATTTCTGGGACCTAGGTTCCGAATTACAAGACCTCACTTCTACCCAAAGTAGCAAACGAAAAGTGACTTGAGCGACTTCTTTTTGTAGCAGGGTGGAATTCACTTTTGGAGATAAGCATGCGTTGGGCTGAAATAAGAATTGAAACCACTCCGCAAGCGCAAGATGCGATAGGCGAGTTGATGATAGAAAACGGGTGTGCAGGACTAGCTATCGAAGGTGAGTCACCATTGGTTGTCAGATGTTACCTTCCCGTGGACGATCGTTTGGAAGAGCGTTTTCTGAATATTCAGATTGGACTCAGGGAACTGCCAAAGTTTGATCTAGAAATTGGCACTGGGGAGATCACGGTAAAGTACTCGGAAGACAAAGATTGGGCTGAAGCATGGAAGAGTTTCTTCCATACCACGAAAGTCGGCAGGCATATAGTTGTGAAGCCAAGTTGGGAGAGCTATACACCCGAGGCAGGTGACATTGTACTGGAGATCGACCCTGGAATGGCTTTTGGTACAGGCAACCACCCTACTACCAAGCTTTGTCTCGAAATGCTGGAAAAATACATGAGACGAAAAGCAGTGGTGGTTGACTTCGGAACTGGGTCGGGCATATTGGCGGTTGCAGCAGCAAAGCTGGGGGCTGGTTTGGTGATAGCGTTTGATTCCGATGAGGTAGCCGTTCGGGTCGCCAGAGAGAATGTTCAGCGCAATGAAGGTGAGCAAGTCATCGAGGTTCATCATACCGACAATCCAAAATTCATCAACTCCAAGGTTGACGTCATCACCGCCAATATTGTTGCTGAGGTAATCTTGTCGCATTTAGATTCGCTCGCTCACTTGTTGAAACAGTCCGGGGTGCTGATAGCTTCGGGCATTATCAAGGAAAAGCAAGCTGAGGTGGAGCGAGCGATCACAGACAGCGGCTTTCAAATTGTGGAAACACCTACCGAGGGCGAGTGGGTAGCTATTGTCGCTCGGAAGACTGAGTAGCACGGACGCTTGTAGATAAGGGGTTTGGTTCAGCTCTGAGTTCGTCCGGTCTGAGCTTCCCAAGCAGATACTAGTCTTCTTGTGGCTTCCACCATATCATCAGCGCACACCACTGCCGAGATGACACTTGCAGCATCTGCGCCAGCCTTAGCTACTTCCCCGATGTTGTGCTCATTTATGCCGCCTATCGCCACTATGGGCAGACTGGGAACAGCCGAACGAATCTCCGCTATGCCATCTAGACCAAGAGGTTTGCCCGCGTCTGGTTTTGTGGAGGTAGCAAAGACTGGTCCCACGCCAATATAGTCTGCCCTGTCGGCAAGAGCGCGCTCCGCTTCTTCAAGTGTGGTGACAGAAACGCCGATGATCTTGTCTGGAATCAGTGCTCTGAGCTGAGCGGCCGGCTGATCTGATTGGCCCACGTGTATGCCGTCGGCGTTACAGGCAAGAGCAACTTCTATGCGATCATTTACGACGAAGATTGCGCCTGAAGCTTGCGTGAGTTCTCGAATGACATGGCCAACTTGGATCAGGTAGTCATCCGAGGCAAATTTGTCTCTTAGTTGGATGACACTTGCACCTCCTGCCAAAGCGGCGCGTGCAATATCTACGTGGGTTCTGCCCGGAACGAGTTGCTCATCTGTTATTACGTAAATCCCGCTCAGTCTTGACCTCATCTCTCATGCACCCACGAACAACATAACACCAAAGAAGGGAGTACGCAAGCGTACTCCCTTCGGAAATTATCAGTAACCCTAGCGAACTCAAGGATTTAATGGCGCCTGTGGTGTTCCCGGTACAGGTGCTCCAGGAGCTGGAGTGGGCGCTTGCCCTGGACCAGTATTTCCACCCGGACCAGGTGTGGTAACTGGAGGAGTAACTGTAGGAGTCGTTTCGCGGAACATGAAATACCAGACAGCCAAAGCTACTATGGCCAACACGAGGATTATCACTATAGCGGCCACGGCGGGGCTAATCTCACCTTTCGGATCAAACTTTGCCATGAGAACACCTCCTAAGCTGTGAGCAGAAAACACAACGGACTATATCACATCAGTATCTGCTTGTCAAGACATCACACTGGGCTATACTAGGCTGTCGGTTGAGGGGCATTGAATCGATTCATTGCTTGATCTAGCCCTTCAGAAAGAATTGCCTCCACTGCATCCGCAGCCTTTTCTACAGCCTCCTTTATTGTTCGACGTTCGGATCTATTAAACCTGCTTAAAACATAGTCTACCATGTCAATTTGTTCAGGTGATCCTATACCAATTCTAATTCTTGGAAAGTCTTCGGACGCTAGGCTATGAATGATGGAGCGCAGGCCTTTGTGTCCCCCAGATGACCCTTGAGCCCTGATCCTCAGACGTCCAAGCGGCAAGTTTACATCATCCGTCACAACAATCAGTTCGCTAACGTTCAGTCTGTACCTGCGAACAAGCCCTGCGACAGCTTCTCCACTGAGATTCATGAACGTCAGCGGCTTGGCGAGGATTACATGCTCACCGCCGATGTTCCCCTCACCAACCAATGCTTTGTTCTGCCGCTTGCGAACATGTATGCCGTGCCGTCGAGCAAGGGTATCTACGACTTCAAAACCAACGTTATGCCTAGTTCCTTGATAATCTTTCCCTGGATTTCCTAAACCTACGATGAGTTTCACGTTAGAAATACTCTCTGAAGAGTTCACTGACTGAGCGATCTTCATGAATCCGGCTGATGGCGTCCGCGAGGAGTGGTGCGACCGAGAGTACCGCGACCTTGTCTTTTCGCTTTTCCGGACTGAGCGGTATGGTGTCAGTCACGACAATTGCCTCGATGGGCGACGCAGACAATCTTGCGGGGGCATCGCCGGAGAGAACCGGGTGAGTACAGCAAGCATATACTTTCTGTGCTCCTCGTTCCACAAGGGCAAAAGCCCCGGCGGATATCGAGCCTCCGGTGTCAATCATGTCGTCTATCATCACTGCTACTTTACCTTCAACATTCCCGATGATCTCCATCACTTCGGATTTATTCGGCTCCGGCCGCCGCTTTGCGATGATTGCAATAGGTGCGCGCAAAATTTCCGCTAGCGCCCTGGCCCTTGCGACGCCGCCAACATCCGGGGATACAACAACTGTATTTGCATCACTCAGTCCCTGCGTGATCAAATGCTCGGCGATTATGGGCACTGCAAATAGATGGTCTACAGGAATGTCAAAGAAACCCTGTATTTGCTCAGCGTGCAAGTCCACAGTTAGTATCCGGCTGGCTCCTGCGACGGTGAGCAGGTCGGCTACCAGCCTAGCAGATACTGGCTCACGTGGCTTCACCTTCTTATCCTGTCTGGCATAACCATAGTAAGGAATTACACATGTAATACGCTCTGCAGAGGCTCGGCGAAAAGCATCAATCATAATGAGCAGTTCCATCATGTTGTCATTCACAGGACAACACGTGGACTGGATTAGAAACACATCCATGCCGCGAGCGCTCTCGTCTACCTTCACCCTTATCTCGCCATCTGAAAACCGTGAAACTTCCATCTTTCCCAGCGTGAGTCCCAGTTCCTCAGCTATTTTCTGTGCCAGTTCGACATTCGAATTGCCGCTGAATATCCGCAGGTTATCCGGCCTAGCCATTGTTATTCCTCCGTTCCTTCAGCTCGCGTCTCCGCTTCGCCCAGCCGTCCTTGATCGTCTGAGTACATCGTGCAATAGCGAGCGCGTCCCCGGGTACGTTTTCAGTGATGACGGACCCAGCTGCGATTAGGGCACCGTCTCCGACTTCGACTGGTGCGATCAAGGTGACGTTCGATCCCACAAAGCAGTTCTTGCCAATAGTCGTCCGGTGCTTCGAGTAGCCATCGTAGTTGCATGTGATTGTGCCAGCACCGATATTCGTGTGCTCACCCACGAACGAATCCCCAACATATGAGAGGTGTGACATGGATACAGAATCGCCTATCTCGGCGTTTTTCGCCTCAACAAAATCGCCTATCTTTACCTTCTTTCCAATACGGCAACCCGGACGGATGTTAGCAAACGGACCTATTCGCGTCCCATCGCCTATGGAGCTGTCCACCACGTGCGAGAAAAATACGGTGACTTCGTTGCCTATTGTGACGTTTACCAGGCGAGTGCATGGGCCAATAGTACATTCGTCACCAATGGTCGTCCCTTTCTCAATCACACACTGGGGATAGATAGTGGTATCTTTGCCAATTCGAACATCCGCGTCCACGTATGTTGTTGACGGATCAATGATCGTGACCCCATCAAGCATGAGACGCTCCAAGATTCGCTGTCTGACTATGGCGGTCAGACGTGCGAGTTGCAGGCGGTCGTTGATACCTTCTACTGCATCTGTATCGTCCGACACCACGGCTTCGACACGGCGTTTATCTCGTACCATCAAGCCAATCACGTCTGTAAGATAGTACTCACTCTGAGCGTTGTCTGGTCTTAACTGCTGGAGATAGGTCATTAGCAAGTTCAGTTTGAAGCAGTAGATACCCGCATTTATCTCGCGGACTTGCCGTTGTTCCGGTGTGGCATCCTTAGCCTCTACGATGGCAGCGACAGAGCCATCAGCAGTACGAATCACACGGCCATAGTTACCGCCATCGGGAAGGATCGTGGTGAGCACGCTCGCATCCGCGTTGGAAGCAGTATGCGACTCGATCAGTTTGCGCAGGACTTCCGAACTGACCAAAGGGGTATCGCCGGGCAGGACTAATACGTCGCCGTCCGTATGTCCAATGGCTTCGATCGCTCGTCTGCATGCATCCCCGGTGCCTAGTTGCTTTTCTTGGATGGCGTACCGAACATCATCGCCAAGCCCCTCGCGAACCTGCTCCGCGCCGTGTCCTATGACGACTGTGATATCGTCAATTTCGCTGTCCTTGCATGCGTCTATCACATACCGTGTCATGGGTTTTCCGCAGATGGGATGAAGCGCCTTTGGGAGTTTGGACTTCATCCGTGTTCCCTTTCCTGCGGCAAGAATCACTGCAATCATTCCTAGAAAGACTCCAATCCTAACGAAAATAGTTGAGGAATCACAGTCGCGTTTGCGAGCAGTCTGAACCCAATAGTAACTTCCGCAAGCGCGCGCTAGATTCCTTTTGCCTGAGAATTCTAGCAACTCTCGTGCGGCTAGGCAAATCACGAACCAATGCTGATGACTACTCGGAGTTCTGGGTACGAAAAGCATATCTGTGCTTACGCCTAGAAATCACATTGGGAATTCTGAGCGGTCAAGGCAGCGCGGACGATATTTGCCTTTATCTTCGGGCAATCATGGGCCATTTCCGCTATTATTTCTTTAATTCGACGGCGCTGGGTGTGCATGCCTGTGGGACACATGGGAGGGGGTTCTGGAAAATCATGGGCGGCTGCAAAGCGCTCAATTTCGCGCTCAGGAACATAGATGAGCGGTCGGATGAGAGTAAACTTGCCGCCAAAGTACGCTGCTGCCGGTGCCATTGTCTCGTTTCGGCCGTTATAGAACAAGTTGAGCAATGCAGTCTCCGCTAGATCGTCCAAATGATGGCCAAACGCCACCTTGTTGCATCCCAGCTCGCCCGCCATTTCAAAGATAGTGCGCCGCCTGTTCCATGTACATCTTTGACATGTCATAGGAAGTTTCTCGCCCTCTGGCACGTAGAGTGGGCGTATGAGATACTCGATTTCTTGTGTCGCTAGCCATTCCTGTAGCTGAGGATAGGGCGATATATCTGTCCCTCTGGCATCTCCCACGACGTGAACTGCGGTGATGGAGTAGTCTTCTTTCGCGAACCTTTGCCGATACTGAAGGATTTTGAGCAGGGTAAGACTGTCTTTTCCCCCAGAAACGGCTACGGCAATACGGTCTCCTTCGTCGATCATTCGGTATTCACGAACGGCTTTATTTACCCTTTTTAGGAGAAAATGCGCCAGGCGCTCAGTTTTGTCGCAACTCATAACATCTCAATTCTAGCAGAAAAATTCGAACATAGGGAGGAGCATTTGAAGGATGATTATGGCCAGAGCGGATCGGTAATATGAGAGGTGGGCGCCGGTTATAGGCCGCCGGCGCCCACCGAAGCATTCGAGGGAAACAGTCCACTAACCGTTCGTCAGTTTACCTGACAGATATGCGTCGTAAGCACCGAGGTCAAGCAAGCCATGTCCACTGTGATTAAAGAGAATGACCCGTTCCTTGCCCTCTTTCTTGGCTTCCAGTGCTTCGTCCATGGCCGCTTTGATTGCGTGTGAGGTTTCAGGAGCTGAAATTATCCCTTCTGCCCTTGTGAAGCTGACGCTTGCCTCAAAGACCTCAGTCTGTGAGTATGCCCTGGGTTGCACGTGTCCCTTCTGGACCAGCAGGCTGACCAACGGCGCCATGCCATGATATCGGAGGCCGCCGGCATGGATTGAGGGCGGGATAAACTCGCTTCCCAACGTGTGCATCTTCAATAGCGGGGTCATCTTGGCCGTATCGCCAAAGTCGTACTTATACGGTCCCTTTGTCAGGGTCGGACAAGAGGTGGGCTCAACAGCCACGAAGCGAATATTCTTGCCCGCAAGTTTATCCGGTACGAACGGGAAAACCAGACCAGCGAAGTTGCTTCCCCCACCGACGCATCCGATAACTACATCGGGATAGCATCCGGCCATCTCCATTTGCTTCTTGGCTTCTAGACCTATCACTGTCTGGTGAAGAAGCACGTGGTTTAGCACGCTTCCCAGCGAGTACTTGACATTGTCATTTGCAACGGCGTCTTCCAGCGCCTCACTGATGGCTATACCCAGACTGCCAGGGCAATCAGGATCCTTCTCCAGTATCTGTCGGCCAAACGCGGTGTGTTCGCTTGGACTTGCGTATATGGTAGCGCCATACATCTGCATCATGGACTTCCGGTATGGCTTCTGGTTGTAGCTAACCTTTACCATGTACACGGTGCAGTCCAGCCCAAAGAAACGGGTTGCCATAGAAAGTGCACTACCCCACTGGCCTGCCCCTGTCTCGGTAGCCAACCGTGTAATCCCCTCTAGCTTGTTGTAAAACGCCTGAGCGACAGCGGTATTTGGCTTATGGCTGCCAACGGGGCTTACTCCCTCCCACTTGTAGAAGATTTTCGCCGGAGTACCAAGAGCTTTCTCCCACCGCGTGGCGCGAAATACCGGGGTGGGTCTCCAGATGCTTAATACGTCGAGGACCTCTTCAGGTATTGGGATCCAACGCTCTGCGCTGGCTTCCTGAGCAATGAGGGACATAGGAAAGATTGGGGCTAGGTCGTCTGGTGTCACCGGCTGCTGAGTCCCAGGATGTAGGGGTGGAGGCGGCGGTTCGTCGAGATCAGCCACTATGTTGTACCACTGCCTAGGCAATTCCTTAGGGCTGAGTAAGAATTGTCTATCGATCATAATGCTCTTCTCCTTTTGTGCAAACGTATGCAGGTTGGTGCTGGGCAACATTCACAACCTGAAATTATCGGTAAGGCTTTGCGACCTCATCAGTAACAGATGTTATCCGATATTCATCAAGAAGTCAACAAACGAATGATACTTTGCGGTCTCTGTACGCGGGGAGACAAACTTTGCTGCCGGTAAATCGGCCATTTTCAAGGAAACTGCGCATATCCTCTCGCCAAAACCAACTCTGCTATGACGTCAGATTGGCAGTTGTAAGATTGGGACGTCTTGCCCTTCTAGTATCGGTCGACGCTACTTCTTGCGGTTATTCCATGCGGTCTGCTATAATCAACGCATGCGTGTGCTGGATACTCGGAGTTCGAAACCTGAAGAATTAGCATCTATTCTGAACACACCATTATTGCAGGCAAATCCGGAAGTCGAAACCGCTGTCAAGAGCATTTTAGCCGACGTATGCGAGCGGGGCGACACCGCAGTCCTGGAGTATGTTCGAAAATTCGATTGGCCGGATGCAGACTCCTTGATTGTTTCCGACAGCGAAATCGAAGCTGCGTGCTCACAGGTATCCGACGACCTCCGTGGAGCGATCAGATGTGCTGCCGAGAATATTCGGCGATATCATGAAAAGCAACACAAGACCTCGTGGTTTGACATCGAACAGAACGGCTGCCTACTAGGTCAACTTGTTCAGCCATTGGATCGCGTGGCTGTGCTGGCGCCCGCGTTCCAGGCACCTCTTCCGAGCTCGCTCCTGATGGCGGCAATTCCAGCTAAGATTGCTGGGGTAAAGGAAATCTTCGTTTCGACGCCGCCACGCCGAGACGGCACGATACATCCGGCGATGGCAGTAGCTGCTCGCGAGGCTGGCGTCAACAAGGTTTATCGAGTGGGCGGCGCACATGGAGTGGCAGCCTTTGCTTACGGAACAGAAAGTATTCCCAAGGTAGACAAGATTGTAGGGCCTGGTGGAATTTATGTAACAATGGCAAAGCGACTTGTCTTTGGAACTGTGGGAATCGATATGCTAGCCGGACCCAGTGAGATAGTCGTCATAGCAGATGAGACAGCAAATCCTGTGTATGTCGCCTCAGACCTACTCTCACAAGCAGAGCATGATTCCGACGCCAGAGCTATCTTACTGACACCTTCACGCAAGCTTGCGGAGTGGGTGAATGATGAAGTAGAGAGACAACTGACTCAGCTTTCTCGCCAGGAAACCGCGAGAGCGAGCCTGAGTGCACATGGCGCCATCATAATCACAAGTGATTTGGACGAAGCAATCGAACTTGCAAACAAAATAGCCCCTGAACATCTTTCGGTGTCCATTGCCGAGCCTGTGTCCATTTTGGGCTCAATCAAGAAAGCTGGAGCCATCCTCCTGGGCGAGTATTCGACAGAGCCGATTGGGGATTACGTGGCTGGACCGAATCATATCCTGCCGACAAGCGGAACGGCGCGATTTTCCTCGCCACTCAGCGTAGATGATTTCCTCAAGAAATCGAGCGTTATCATGTACTCACGGCAAGCAATCCAGAAAGATGGTCCCCATGCGGTTATACTAGCAGAGACCGAAGGACTGGATGCTCACGCAAAGGCAGTGCGTGCCAGACTGGAACACTAGATTATCGAGTTCCATTCAACGAACTTGGTGGACTGGCACAATTCCATGATTTCGCTATTTCGTCTGTCAAAGGGAAGCAATTGTCAGTATCTCAGAAGTACATAGAGATAACTACAAACGCTGGCAGTGTCTTTGTTCGTCGTCCTTCAGTACCGTTGCTACTAAACTTAGACAGTATCATCTTTGATATCGACGGTGTCCTGATTGACGTGAGCCAGTCTATCGAGCAAGTGCACACCCGGACAGCGGAGATTTACTTCCGTTTAGTAGGCTGGACAAATACAGCCGGTATGGTACTGCCATCGGATATTGCCCGCTTCAAGCTAGCCGGAGGGTTTAACAGCGACTGGCATCTCGCATATGCCTGGCTCCTCGTGTACCTGTTCAAGAGTCAGCGGTACAGCTCGAAAGACGGAGATACCCTGAAATGCACACCCCCGACTCTTAGCGAGTTCGCAGATTCTCTTGCTGAAAAAGGGGGAGGGCTTGAGTCTGCAATGAATGCAATCCGCCAGGCTTGCAATCCAGCCGAGTGGGCCAGCATTCAGGAAGCATGGGATTGTCAGAGTCTACAGCGAGTGTTCGTAGAAGTCTACAGCGGCAACCTTTGTCCGGAGATCTATGGATTCGAACCAAGGATAGTCACCGGGCCCGGATTGATTCACATGGACAGGCCGATATTAGACAGACGCTTGCTGTCTTCAAGACTTAAAAGGGGTATTGCTACGGGACGTACGGCAGGTGAAACCAGAATAGGATTAGAACTCATGGGATGGGATGATTTATTTCCGTCAGAGTGCATTATCACCGAGGATGACGGCTTCCAGAAACCTGACCCGAGGATACTTCGTCTGTGCGTGGAACGTATCAATGCTGAAATACCAATATACGTTGGCGATACTCCGGATGATCTTTTGACAGTCAGGCGGTATAACGACGAATATGGCCCTTTTCTTGCGTGCAATGTGCTCACTGGACCCATGGGAACTGACTTGGCCAGCCGATGGCGACTGATGGAGCAGGAAGCAGATATTGTCGCGGATAATGTAAATGCGGCACTCATCGTAATAGAAGAATGTTTAGGGGGTAACGTATGCCTAGCCGAAAAGCCGAAGTAGAGCGAAAGACTAAGGAAACACAAATTCGATTAAGCATCGACCTGGACGGTTCTGGAGAGTCTGAAATCGACACAGGGATAGGTTTCTTTGATCACATGTTGGCGTCTCTGGCTAAGCACGGGCTTTTCGATCTGACAATACACGCCAAAGGTGATTTGGAAGTTGATCCACACCATACCGTAGAGGACGTAGGCATCTTATTAGGCAAGGCTATCAGTAAGGCGCTCGGAGACAAAGAGGGTTTGGTTCGGTACGGCTGGGCAATTGTGCCAATGGACGAGGCTTTGGTGCTAACATCGCTGGATATCAGCGGGCGTGGGTTGTTGCTCTATGATGTTCGAATTGAGCAGGAGAGAATAGGTGCTCTTGATTCGATCCTGATACAAGAGTTTTTTGAATCCGTGGCTCGAAACGCCGGGATTACTTTGCATATCCGGAAGCTGGCGGGTGAGGATCCACACCATACTGCGGAAGCGGTGTTCAAGTCGTTTGCAAAGGCCCTTGAAGCCGCCACTCGAACTAGCGAGCGAATTAAGGGGATACCCTCTACTAAAGGCGTACTATAGGTAAGATTGTACTCCTCAGACTCCCTATCACTCTTTACAAAGGAGAATTCTTGAGTTGCAGATTATACCAGCCGTTGACATAAAAGGCGGACGATGTGTCCGTTTGATCCAGGGGAAGTTCGACCAGGAAACTGTTTTTGCTGATGACCCTGTCCAGATGGCTTTGCATTGGCAGTCTCTCGGCGCATCGAGATTGCACGTCGTGGATTTGGATGGTGCTAGAACTGGTGAACCGCAGAACATGGATGCAATCACGCGAATTGTCAGAGCCGTAGACATACCAGTGCAACTCGGCGGGGGAATACGAAGCATAGAGACTGCCAGACGAATGCTTGAGATTGGTGTTGACAGAGTGATCATTGGTACGTCCGCAGCCTTGGATCCTGAGCTAGCGAGAACAGTTTTCGACTCACTTGGAGAGCGCGCTGTCCTTGGTCTAGATGCCCGCGATGGTATGGTGGCAATTCACGGTTGGCAGGAGCTCCTTCAGTTGAAAGCCATTGATTTTGCCTTGGAGATGCAAGCACTCGGAGCCCGGCGGATAATTCACACGGACATCGGACGTGACGGCATGCTGGAAGGAGTCAATCTCGCGGCTATGGAAGAAATGGCAAAAGCCGTCCGCATCCCGGTAATCGCTTCCGGAGGGGTTACTAGCATACAGGACATTCACAATTTGAAGAGTTTAGAGCCGTTTGGCATTGAGGGAGTTATCACCGGCAAAGCAATCTATGCGGGAACCCTGGATCTAAAGGAAGCCATTGCAGTCGCAGAGAGTTCTTGATTGCGAAAAGCCCCCTGCTATCGCCGGTTGACCCTGCGAGATGAGAGATTACCTGTCTCGATCCTGTTCCACGTTGTCACCTGGCTGATTATCTCTTCGCCTACTGGCTCACCATTCTCGTAGGTAACTAGTGTAGTGGTTGTTCGTTTTCCAATCTTGTTTCGCAGATGACGTGCAGCACCTGGCGGTGGGGTTACAGTCAAAACCTGGACTACTCGAACTTTGTGGATGACGGTGATGGGCTTCCTACCCTTTTTCATCATGATTCTGTCGCCCTCCACCAGTCGATCCAAATCGCATTGAGGATTGAGGGCCTTGAGTTCAGTGAGAGATACACCGTACTGTGCTGCTACTTTGACCGCCCGATCGCCAGGCTTTATCGTGTAATACACAGGTTTCTCGATCTCCGAAGTCATCAGATCAAGCGCTTCGGCAGGTGAACTGCATAGCTTACTGGGTTCGACAAATCGCTTTTCTATATACACCTGTTCCTTAAAAGTAGGCTTGATACTGGTCTTCGGCACTTTGGATGTGTAATAATCCTTGACTAGTCGCAGCGATTCCCGTGCTTCCTTCTCAGATTGGAGAGCAAGAATAGGCTCGTTATCAACGAGAATGGCGTAGCCCTCAACTTCTACCGGTGCAACAGACTGTACCTGACGCACAGCTTCCGGTATATCCGCAAGTGCTGTACCACGCTTTGCCTTCTTGATAGAAACCGGCAATGCAAATCTGACCTCACTACTGACTCCATGGCGAAGATTCTCAGATCTCGCGCTCTTCAACACTGTCTTTGCCGCCGCCAAGGATTCCACACTTACCACTGGCTTCCCGTCAACAAGGATTGTATATGGGGTATCTGATATCCGTGCTAGGCCGGCCCATATTCCCATTCCGACAACTACGCCCAGCGCGAGGGGAAGTATCCATTTTCGAAAAAGAGAAGATCCTGAAGCTGCTTCGCGCATGGTTCACCACCTATGATTTCAAGACTATGGACAAGGTAGTGTTTTATTAACTGTTGAGAAGTTCACTAACCGTCACTGGCTGATAACCCAAATTCAGCAGTTCCCGAAGCATCGAATCCAATGCGTCGGCCGTAGCTTTGCTACCACAATGCATCAGAATTATCGAGCCGTTTTGGATTTTACTCAACACACGCTGTTTGATCTCGTCAGAAGTGATGTCGATCTTCACGCTATCCCAACTGTCAACGTCCCAATATATGGACTTATACCCGTTTTGCTCAAGAGCGGCAAGCACCCGTTTGTCGCGCGCACCATAGGGCACTCTCAGAAGGGGTTTTGTGCTTTGACCGGTTAACTGCAACACTAATTGCTCAGTCTTCTCCGCCTCATATGCTATTTCCCGGTCGGTCAAACCAGTCAAACGCCTGTGCGAGTATGTGTGATTTCCAATTTCGTGGCCGGCCAATGCTATTTGCTGTGTTAGTTTGGGGTTTCTCTTTGTCCATTCACCTGTCAGGAAAAAGGTGCAGTGAACATTATACTTGGACAGAGTCTCCAGAATTGATTTCACAGGTTGGGCGTCTGCACCGGCATCAAAGGTCAGAGCTATTTTCGTGCTGTGCCGATCCCCGTGAGATACCTCGGTGCCCAAATCGGCCTTTGGCAGGTCATCAGGCTTCGTTTGATCAGGATTCGGGGGATTGACCGACTCCCTGGGTTCGACAGAGTACGGAGTGTTCTCTCCGATAGGCGCACCGTTATCCGCCGGATGTGTTAATGGCACCTTATCAACACGATGAGTCTGAGGCTTGCCAGCTGGGAGCGTTTCTGAAAACGCACGATTGGATAGCTGAAACTCTCCTCTGTTCACAGTACCCCGGTGGCTGGTAAGAATCATGACCGAACACACAAACAGAGCCACTACTACGGCGAAGAAAAGCGTCAGTATGAATCTAGAGGCAATTCCCGACTGGCAACCTTTCCTAGGTCGCATGTTTAACTCTTCTGCTTTCCACCCTCAGTGGTAGCCTGGGTGCTACCAATTTTCTCTTGAAGGATTTGAACAGCGCGTTTCAATTGGACATCGTTTTCGTTCTTGCGATCTTCGTCAGTTGGTTCGACGACAACGTCCGGGTGCACCTTGTTCTTGCCGACATCACGCCCAGCCGGTGTAAGATACTTTGCTGTCGTGATGGCAACCGCACAACTATCTACGTTGACAATTGTCTGTACCAGCCCTTTTCCGAAACTGTCTGTTCCCACGAGAACACCGGCCTTGTGATCTTGAATGGCTCCTGCTACTATTTCCGACGCACTCGCGGTTCCTTCGTTGATCAGAACAACTAGCGGATACATGTGGTGATTATTGTGTTTCGATGGATCCACGGGCAAGGCAACTTGGCGTCCTCCTTTGTTTTGTATGATCACCACGTTACCCTTTGGCACGAATCTACTGGCGATGTCCACAGCCACTTCCAGCAAGCCACCCGGATTCCTCCGCAAGTCCAGTATGAGCCCCTGCATACCCTGGGATTCGAGTTCGGTAAGCGCTTTATCTATCTGCTGGTCGCTGTTTTCGTTGAACTGCCTCAGCTCTATGTAGCCGATCTTGTTCAGCTTGTCTTCCATCCGCCACTTGACGATAGTAAGCGGAATTACGTCTCGTGTGATAGTAAATTCTATGGGTTCGGGCACTTCTTCTCTCTTGATAGTAAGTCGTACCTGAGTACCCTTGTCACCACGGATCATATTCACTACCTTGGTGATGTCCATGCCTTGGATCAGCTGATCATCTACTTTGAGAATGATGTCGCCGTGTTTGAGACCGGCTCTTTCGGCTGGGCTGTTAGGTATAGGCTCGACGATGAATATACGGCCATCCTTTACATCCAATTCTGCCCCAATCCCCGTGAAGTTACCCCGGTTGTCCTGCTGCATCTGCTTATATTCGTCGGGATCCAGGAATCGGGTGTACCTGTCGCCTAGAGACGCCAACATTCCACGTATTGCCGAATAGGTCAGTTGTGTCGAATCGAGCTTGGAGTCTCCGTAGTATTTCTGATCCAGGTAAGTAAAAACGCTGGCAAACGTTTGTACGGGCTCTAGGTCTGCTTTATTGCCGCCTAGGTTCGTGGAAATTGTTGAAATCAGTGTAGCAGGGAGTGATTCGAGGGCGGCCACGGCGCCCTGCATACCGCCGCCCCTGCCCAAATCCTTGTATGTGAAGCCGCAGAGGAATGACGAGATTATGAGTGCTACTATGAGTAGGTATCGAGACTTACGCATCATCGTTGGATTACGACGCCTTTCTTATTCTAGAAATCAAAATCTTCTCTGCTTCGGCAAGCTGATTGTCGTTGCCAGACTGGCTTTCGAGAACACTCTTATCAGGCTTAAGTCCAGTCCCCTCGAAGTTGATCCCCTTGGCAGTCAACATCTTGCCGGTCGTGAGAATGGCAGCCGACCCATCACGGAGAATCAGGGGTGTCTGAAGCAGCCCGTCGCCGAAAGTCGTCGTCCCAACAAGGGTTGCTCCAATGTTGTCTCTGAGGGTGCCAGCAACCAGCTCGGCGACACTGGCAGTACCTTTATTGACCAGTACTGCCACAGGAAGGCCGAAGCTTTCTATTTTCGGAACACTAATCGTGCGTTTGTTCTTTTTCTCTTGTATGATCGCGACAGTGCCACCACCGGTAAACCTGCGAGTTACTTCCGTTGCCGAATCAATCAGGCCTCCTGGGTTGCCACGCAGGTCGAGCACTAGTGCCTTCGCTCCCTGGCTTTTCATTTTCTTCAATTCGAGGGCGACAGTCTGCGGCACTTGGCGACTGAACTGCGAAATTCGTATATAGCCAATATTCTGTGCCAGCATGCGCGATGTCACCGGACGCACGTAGGTTTTCTTGCACGCAACCTTCATGGTGACTTCGTCTTTCAGCCCGGGGCGCTCCACCTTTAGGGTCAACTGGCCAGAGGATTTTTCTGTGAGTGTGTCGACCGCCTCTGAAACTTGAATTCCTTCTTTCAGCTTCTTCACAACCGCTTCATAGGCTTTCCAGTATGTAAACTCGTCGATTTCCTTGTTCCGAACGGCTTTTTCCATCTTCACCATTTCGGGTGTTCTGAACGGATCATGAGTTATGATCCACTTACCGTCAATGTGGGTTATCACATCACCCGGTTTCAAACCCGCTTTCTCCGCAGGACTGCCCGGAACAGGGGCCACAACGACGATCTTGGTCACATCGAGATCGTCAGCCTTTTCCGATTTCAAAGCGAGCACTGCGCCAATCCCCAAGAACTGGCCCATGCCAGCTTGTTCCATCAACTTGCGCTCCTCTGGATCCAAGAAGCGACTATCTGGATCATTGAGCGAACTCAATAAACCTCGAACAGCTCCTCGCGCCAGATCTGTCTCTCGCTCAGGGGTTATAGGCTCGACGTAGTGGATCTTCAGTAGCTTCAACACGCTGTTCACCAGCTCACGATTCGAACTTGGCACCCGATTTGTATTTCCGGCTGGTGGCGTGACTGGAGAACACTCTGGGGTCAATTTCAAGAGAGCGTACGTTCGTTCGTTTTCTTCAGCGGACACCGGAAGCACAACTGTTGTGGAGCGCAAATGCACTCCGGCCATAAACGCACTGATGATCAGGGTTACGCTTAACAACCAGGTTATTATTCTTTTGCTATTGTACAAGGTTTACCATCCTCTATGGTTATTATAACAGATTATAACAACGAGTCCTATAATAGTCTAATACGGGCTTACTGGCACTCCATTCAAACGAACCTCGAAATGGAGATGCGGGCCCGTGCTCAGGCCGGTGCTACCAACCCGGGCAATCGTCTGCCCTTGTTTGACTATGGTACCTGCTCTAACAAGCACACTCGAACAATGTGCATACACTGTGGACTTGTCACCACCATGGTCTATGATTACAGTGTTCCCGTAGCCTCTCATGTGCCCAGCATAACTGACACACCCGTCACCTGCCGCCTTGATTGGCGTACCGTACGGGCATCCAAAATCTACGCCTGTATGCATTCGCCAGCACCTCAAGATCGGGTGAAAGCGCATGCCATAATTCGATGTTATTGGACCTGGGACAGGTCTTAATAGCTCGCCGCGCCAAATCTCCTTGTAACGTCTGTTGCTGCTTGCAGAACTCTGTATCTGCCGGATCATTCTCTCTATTTCGTTCGAGTCTGCTTCCAGAGCAGCCAACATTTGCTCATACTTGGCCCGGTCGGATTCTATCTCTCTGAGCATCTGCTCGTGCTCGGAAGCCTGACGGCGCGCGAGGGCGTTTAGTCTGCGATACCGCTGCTCCAAACCAACCCGAACGCGTTCCTGGTTTTCCAAAGCTGTTTTCAGGTCTTCTACCTCACGCTTATCCCTATTGATCGATTCGATAAGCTCAACATCCGTCTTGATTACTTTGCGAATTACGTATGCGCGGCTCAGAAGGTCCCAGAAGTCAGTAGCCCCCAGTAACACGCTTAGGTAACTGACTGTGCCATACTTATATGTATCGACCAGCCTCGAGGCTAGCAGGTTATTTTGTTCTTCGAGTCTCTTGACAATCTTATCTAATCTGACTCTTGTTGTGGCTAGTTTGTTTCGTGTTTCCTGGAGCTGTGTTTGCACATCTATTAAAGCGCTCTGGGTAACTGCGAGGCGGTGTTCGGCGACCTGCAATTTGTAAATGGTATCACGCTGTTTGGCTTTTATGGAGCGGAGATTTCGCTGAACTTCACTTATCTTACGTGAAGTTATGGTGAGTTTGCTCCTAAGTGCACTTAGAGAAGCCGCATGACAATCCGGCAGTGCGGTCGTCAGCAGACTCATATTGACTATCAGTAGCCACGCAGCAACAACTCGTGCGGACGGACGCACACGAAATCCCCCTTCCTATGCTTTCAAGAACCGCCGGATTGATATGAGACTACCGATTGCGCCCACCAGACAGCCGAGGGCAATCATGCATCCCAAAAAATATATCGGATCTACATTGGTGGCAAATTGACCCCTAACGAACGGGAAATTCCGGGTGACTATCTCCGAAACGTATTTGGAGCCTCCGCTTACCAATAGGTATGAAACGCAAGCTCCTATCGCGCCCAAGATAACACCCTCTAGCACGAACGGTAGTCGAATAAACCAGTTGGTTGCTCCAACCAATTGCATTATCCTGATCTCACGCCGTCTCGCATATAATGTCAGACGAATCGTGTTGCTAATGATGAATGCCGTAACCAGGAACAGTACGCTTGCTGAGACAATGCCTATCCATTTGATCAGGTCGGCAACTTTGATAGCCCTTTCCACCAACTGCCGGGCGGCGACTACATCATCAACGTAGGGCATTTTCCTGATTCGGTCTACTGTTCGAGCGGTGAAATGCGTATCATCCAGCTTGACACACAGCTGATCTGGCAACGGGTTTTTTATACCCGTTAGGTTTACATCCTTACCTATCTTGCGCTTGGTTTCTTCCCATGCCTCTTCTCGTGAGATCAGCCTCACGCTGGTGACATGGCTCAACTTCTCAATCTGGCTACTGACCTCTGCAATCTCAGCTTCCGACACACCGTTTTTTAAGAATACGCCTATTTCAAACTGCCCTAGTAGGCCCTGCGCCATATTGTTCAGTCCGAACGCCAACAAGCCGAAAGCAGCCAAGATACTCAAGGAAAGAGCTATTGTCACCACTGATGTCGCGGACATCAGGCCGTTGCGAATGATACCGGAAACTGATTCCGCCGCAGCGTATTCAAGAGTTCGCAAGCTCATAGTACCTGCCCTTTTCCTCGTCCCTGACAACTATGCCGCCGTCCAGGGCAACTACGCGCTTGTTCATCCGATCCACTATGTGCTTGTCATGGCTGGCTACGACAATTGTAGTGCCCCTACTGTTTATCCTCTCGAGAAGCTGGATTATATCCCAGGATGTATCGGGATCCAGGTTGCCGGTGGGCTCGTCAGCTAGAAGAATCGGTGGATTGTTCGCAAGTGCCCGGGCTATTGACACCCTTTGCTGTTCTCCGCCGGACAATTGATGTGGGTATGCATCCTTCCGATCAATCACTCCCACTAGATCTAGGAGATCCGGCACGCGTCTCTGAATCTCTCTGTGCGAAGCTCCCGTCACGTACAGGGCAAAGGCTACGTTTTCCCAAGCAGTCTTTTGGGGGAGCAGTCGGAAGTCCTGGAAGACGACTCCAATGTTTCTGCGCAGTCGAGCGATCGCCCCTCCCTTCAGGCGGGTGACATCCTGGTTGCCTACGTATACCTTACCCGTGGTAGGTTTTTCTTCCCTGTACACCAGCTTCAGCAGGGTAGATTTCCCCGTGCCCGTTGGGCCGATGATGAATATAAACTCTCCCTTGTCTATGAAGAGGTTGACATCCCGAAGCGCTTGTACGTCTTTAGAATAGGTGACCGAGACGTTCCTGAACTCAATCATTTCTGTCTCTGCGACTTCTGAGCGTTGGTCAAAGTATATCAAAAGCGATTTACAATTGCAAGGAAACAGATGACTTCGAAAGCTCCGCGCTCGCTTCGATTTGAATCTGAAATAAGAGGCATGGGATTAGCACGTAACAGGTATTTCAAAATGTGCACCAGCCTCATCTTCTTGTCAATTCCACGCGGGTTTCTTGGTGTCTTGGTGAGGACTATTCACAATAATTGAACATTCGGTTATACTGCAGATGGCTTGATATCCACTGGAGGTATCCTATGTTTTTACCAATTCCGTTCCCTGGTTTCACAGGAGACTATCCGTTTTCGTTTGTGTATGATGGGAAGCCGATCGCGAGTATCCTAAATACGTGGAAACGAGAAGAGTCTGTTGTGCGTCATGACAAGATCACAGAGACTGTGCTCGCATGGACCGACCCAACCACAGGTCTCAAGATCGAATGCGTCTCTCGTCAATTTACAGACTTCTCCGCGGTTGAATGGGTGCTATGGTTCGAGAACACCGGAAAGGCAACCACACCAGTCATCGAGAACGTTCAGGCGCTGGATATAGTGCTTAGTGCTCCGATAAACGAGGCGGTCCCTTATCGGTTACACCATACAAACGGCGCTCCCACTGACCCTACAGACTTTCGCGTCAGCACAATCACAATAGATGCGCAAAAATCAGCGACTATGGGCGGCGGAGGAGGACGGTCATCCAACAAAGATTTTCCTTTCTTCAAAATAGAGACAGCCCAGGGCTCATACATAATCGCCGTAGGCTGGTCAGGTCAATGGCATTCGGAAATCAGCTCGCCGGATGGGAAATCGCTGCACATAACCGCCGGACTGGAGAAAACTCATTTTGTCCTTTACCCGGGTGAGCGAGTCCGCTCTCCCCGCATGCTCGTCTTCCACTGGCCGGGCGACACCCTGGAAAGCAATTCGCAGTTTCGCCAACTAATTTACAAACACTATGCAAGAATGCGAAATGGAAAGCCGCCGCTGCCAATCCTATTCTGCAATACGGCTTTCACCCGAGGAGGAGGGTGGCTAAACGAATGCAACGCAGAAAATCAGATTTCACTGATCAAGGCTTATGCACCGCTGGGAATCGAAGCCCTGATTACCGACGCTGGATGGTTTGAGGGTGGGTGGCCTGCCGGCGCCGGGAACTGGAATGTGCGCAAAGATGCCTATCCGGACGGCATGGGACCTGTGGCAAAGGCAGCGAAGGATCATGGCATGGTCTACGGTCTGTGGTTCGAACCGGAGCGTGTCGTGGCCGGCACGGAAATCCACGCCAAGCACCCTGAGTGGTGTCTCGCGAGTCAGCAGTCTCCACAGGATACCTACCTCCTGAACTTCGGACTGCCGGAGGTACAAGACTACTTCTTTGATATTGTCAAGAAGTTTATGGAACTGCCTGGATTCCGTTTTTATCGGCAGGATTTCAATATGGACCCATTGCCACATTGGGTATTTTCAGATGCCCCAGATAGGCAGGGAATGACTGAGATGAAATACATCGAGGGGCTGTACGCATACTGGGATAGGATAATGCACACGTGGCCCGATGCTATTATGGAAGAGTGCGCTAGCGGTGGAAGACGAATTGATCTCGAAACGATAATTCGTTTCCATACACATCAAGAAAGCGACTACTGGTTTGACAATGAGCTGGACCAGAACCAGATATTCGGCCTGAGCCAATACCTGCCGAACAATCTCTTCAATACGCCGCTGATTAGGTTGGATGACTACTCGTTCCATTCCACGATGGCATGCTCGCTCATCCCTGGCTGGATAGCAGATGATCCCGATTTTGACTCTGAGCGAGCCAAGAAACTGCTCGATCGTTACCGCAGTCTAAGGCATCTGCTGGTCGGTGCATGGTATCCTCTATTGCCACAGTCCCCTTCTTTGCGAGACTGGATGGCAATGCAGTGGCATAGACCGGATACAAATGAGGGGTTGATTCTAGCATTTCGACGAGGTGAGAGTCCGTATCAGGTTGCAGAAGTTGCTCTTCGGGGCTTGTCCGAAGGGGAAACCTACGAACTGACTTTCGAATCCAGTGGTGAGAAGAGACAAGTGAAGGGCTCGGAACTAATGACTAAGCTTCTTATCAAGTTGCTAGAGAAACCTTCTTCGGAATTAATCTTGTACCGAGCGGTGAAGACCAAGTGACAGTACGCATTTGATGCGAGACAGGCAGTACAATTCTCTGCTCTAAGATAAACAGACGGCTGGCTCCACATCTGGAACCAGCCGTTCTTTTTGAGAGTGAGGATCCTAGCGGCGCTTGCGAGTGATCATGCCGATTACTCCGACAAGCCCTGCCCCGAGTGTAAGCATGCTTGTCGGCTCAGGCACGGTGCTGTGGATGAGTATGTCTTTGGAAATGATGACTGTCACCATACCACCGGCAGGAATATCGAAATCCCATTGAAAGGCCCATGCCAGGTTATCTGGACCCACCTGAGTACCAACAGCAGGCGTGTTCGGAAGTGTGGTCGGCTGATCATCGTTCATCCACCCCCACAGATCGCTAGCTGGCCCAAGATACCAGCCAGAAGGTGCAATTTGCTGAGAAATGACAGATTCGCTGACAGTGGTGATAGAATCCCACTGCGTAATCACATTGTTGTTGACCAGTTTGCCATAATCGTCATCTCCGTTTAGATCGAAGTCCGAACATTGGAAGAGCTGGATAGACAAAGGCGCTTGGCTTGTGTTGGTCAATCTCAGAGTTGCCGCCAAGTCTGATGTCCCACTCCCCTGTGCTCCACCTGTTAGCAACCAGGAAACTCTGGCATTGAACAGGCCTGGATTAACATAATCACAAACGGCGAGCTGATCTCCATATAAGAAGAGAGTCCCGCCCAATGTGCCCAGCGGCAGCTCGCCACCTGTACTGCCTACGCGAAAAAACCAATTAATGCTATTCAAGTGGTTAGTGCCGTCTACCCACCAACCCTGAACTCCATTCCCAGCACTTACGAGTGCACTGCTATTCTGGTCATTCAAGTTTGGTATAGGTGGGAGTGCACTGCTATTCTGGTCATTCAAGTTTGGTATAGGTGGGATTGCACACGCTGTACCTACTACAGCAATTACAACCAATAACGTGATTGCTAATCTTCCCATCGTCCTCTCACCCCTTTGAAGTAAATATTCGCTGTGCTCTTGCAATAGGCAATTTCGAAGCCAACTTTGCCGGCCCGATAGTACTGGGGCCTGGACCAGTTGTTAACTGGCAATTGGCACGCATGGATTGGAATCCAAGACTTCTACCCATAGGTAGTTGCAAAATTCGTGCCAAATGCAGGGCATACGATGTCAAAATCACTAGTGTTTACTAGGAATTTTCGCTATCGGCGTGTCGGTAGACAGGCTTGGATCTTGCTTCTAAGCAGAAAGAATCAGCAGAATAGACGCCTCAGCTGGAGGAATCTGCATTTCAGCCGAGGTGTACACGAGGTTACCACTGTCCTTGGTGCAGATTACTGAGGTAGTTTATATGTGTTGATACGCGAGCAGAGCTTCCTTGTATACGGTTTGCACGGACACACCGTGCGCATCTGCGGCTTTGCGGCAGTCTTCGTACTCGGGGGAAGCGACGATTTCCCTGCCGCCGAGCAGTCCTACTTTGATGCGGATATCTCCATACTTTGTACTAACAGTATGCCATTTGCGGTCGAGGCAACGCCGGTGGGCACTGGTAATCCGAACACCAAAAGTAGAAGTCTCGGTCAATATCACCTCGGATATATGCTCGACCTTTTCAACTGGACAAACTGCAGACAGCAGGACAGCCGGTCGATTCTTCTTCATCAATATTGGAGTGGTATAGACATCCAGAGCACCGGCTTTGAACAACCGATCAAACACAGAGTCATAAAACTCTGGATTCATGTCGTCTATGTTCGTTTCCACGATGGATACTTTTTCATTTGCTGGGTGCTCTTCTGCGGACTCGCCAATCATCACCCGCAAGACGTTTGGGAATGGAAAATCTGTCTTTCCTGCACCATAGCCAACCGATTCAACGCTCATGGTCGGCATAGCACCGAAGCCATCAGCCAGCGCCCGGACAATCGCGGCACCCGTGGGAGTCACCAGCTCGCCTTCGACTTTAGCATCGTATACGGGAACACCTTTGAGAATCTCGACGGTTGCAGGCGCGGGGAGTGGAATTCGTCCATGTGCCGCTTCCACGAAACCATGACCCACGGGAAGAGGTGATGCGATAATTCGGTCGACGCCCAGCATCTCGAACAAAATGCAGGAACCTACGATGTCCACAATCGCATCCACCGCTCCGACTTCGTGAAAATGGACGTGATCGGCTGATGTGCCGTGGACAGCACCTTCCGCCTCTGCGAGGACTTGAAATGTGCGAACGGCTTTTGCCTTTGTGCTGTCTGGCAAGTCGCTCGACTCAATAATCTGCACGATGTCCTTCAAATGCCGGTGATGGTGCTCGTGTGGTGTAACAACCTCAACATTGGTCGCTTCGATTCCGTTTTTGGTGACTTTTCCAATTTTGAGATCAAAGTTGACCTCGGAAAGCTTCTTGATTTCCGCTTGAAACCGATCTTTGTCAACGCCGGCGTCCAGCAAGGCGCCCAATGTCATGTCTCCACTGATTCCTGCAAAGCAGTCTAGATAAGCAACCTTCATCTGGGTCTCCCTTAGTGGTTTATCATATGCGCGAAATAGCCCGCCCCGAAGCCGTTGTCTATGTTAACGACAGCAATGCCCTCTGCGCATGTATTCAGCATTGTCAGCAGCGCAGCAAGCCCTTGGAATGAAGCTCCGTATCCCACGCTGGTAGGTACAGCAATTACCGGTTTGTTTACTAGTCCGCCTACTACACTAGCCAAAGCCCCTTCCATTCCAGCGACGACAATAATTACATTCGCATTGTCTAGTAATTCCTTCTGGTCAAAGAGTCGATGTATGCCTGCGACGCCAATGTCGTAAGCCCGTTTCACGACGCTACCCATCGCCTCTGCGGTTACTGCTGCTTCTTCTGCCACCGGAATGTCCGCGGTTCCTGCAGTAATGACTAGTATGTACTTCTTATCATCTGTCTGCTTCTCAGTGGACGCCTGCGGGGAGCGAACCACGATTATTCTCGCCATTTCATGGTATTCAGCATGAGGCAACTCCTCACGAACTGCCTCGTACACATCCCTTGAAGCGCGAGTTCCCAGTACCACAGAGTTGTGTTTTGACAGCCGCTTGAGTATTTCCACGACCTGCTCGGTCGTCTTTCGCTCACAAAATACGGCTTCTGGGAATCCTCTGCGCAGGCCGCGATGGTGGTCTATTTTGGCGTAACTCACATCTTCATACGGCAGATTCCGCAAGCGTTCAAGCGCATCCTCGATGGAGATATTGCCGGATCTCACTCCATTCAACAACTCATTTAGTGATTCTATGCCTTTCATACTTCACCTTAAGGGTGTCTTGCGATCAACCAGACTCGCTGTCAGGTTTTTTTTCCTAATTCGGCATTCATACTGCCAGTCCGATAGCCCTCGATATCGACGGTTACATACAGGTAACCCAGTTCTTTGAACCGTTCCAACACAATCTTGCGCACCTTTGGAGTTACGAGTGTTGGCAGTTCACTCTCGTCGACCTCTATCCGTGCGATTGTCCCATGGTGCCGCACCCTCACCTGCTTGAAGCCCATGTCTCTCAAGAGCCTCTCTGCTTTGTCTATCTGTCCCAGCGACTCCGGAGTTATGGCGGTGCCGTACGGGAAACGTGAAGATAGACAAGCGAACGACGGTTTGTTCCAAGTGGGCAAGCCAAGTTGTCTCGAAAGCTCTCGGATTTCGCCTTTCGTAAACTCAGCCTCCTGCAGAGGTGCGCGAACTCCGAACTCAGTGGCCGCTCTCTGTCCCGGCCGATAGTCTCCCAGGTCATCCAGGTTTGCGCCGTGAGCCACAAATGCGAGCCCTTCGGATTGTGCAATATCCATGATTTTGCCAAAAAGCTCTCTCTTGCAGTGATAACATCGGTCCGGCGAATTCTTGGCAAATTCCGGATTGTTCAGCTCATCAGTATGGATTTCGATAAGACGTATACCAATATCTTTGGCAAGTTCTCGCGCGGACTGCACTTCTTCCGACGGGTACGTCTCGGAAGACGCTAGAATCGCCACTGCGTGATCACCCAGCACCTCCCTCGCAACCTTCGCGAGAAGAGAACTGTCAACGCCGCCTGAGTACGCGATGGCGACACTGCCCATCTGTCGAAGTATGTCCTTCAGCCGTTCAAACTTGCCTTCCAGAGATTCTGTTTTCGGCGTTTCCATTTCGGTGGATCCTAATCAGTCTGCACTAATCCCTGTGAAGCCATGCTCTGAATTGGCAGGTCACGCTTGCGACCAGTATAACCGCCAGATGGGTACGAGTCAACGTGTTCGCGGCTTTGGAACTGGTTTGGCCACAACTGCGTATAAAAAACGGGGACGCTACGCCTGCAGGGGATATGCTTCCGGTCATGCGCACGAAAGCCAGGAGACGAAGTGTGCACTGCAAGGAGAGTGAAAACGCCTTTCCTTGACACAGAGCCATTACCGGGATATACTCACCTGAGCCAAGTTAGTTGGCAACAATGATGGTTCGCACACGTCAGACTGGACTTAAAGCACATTTGATCGAAGAGCATTCATTCTAGACGCACCTTCTGCTTGAGCCGGCTTTACTCCCATTCAAATTCCTAGCCGCTGCCGGGATATCGAGTGTCTGATAGAGATGGAGTGCGCGCGACGTTCTCGTGGAAATCGTTTTTATAGCGAAATTTCTGGAGGTGTCATACGAATGGCTGAAGCCATAAGAACGGAAGGTCTCACAAAGACCTACAAACTCCTGATGCAGAAAGAACCAGTTAGTGCTGTATCCAACCTGAGCCTAGAAGTCGAAGAAGGCGAAATCTTCGGTTTCCTGGGACCAAACGGAGCAGGCAAGACTACAACTATCAAGATGCTGCTTGGATTGACATACCCCACGGAGGGTAAAGCCTGGGTTCTAGGAAAGCCAGCTGGTGATATCGATGTCAAGAGAGAGATTAGCTATCTACCTGAAAGCCCCTACTTCTACGATTACATGACCGGTAGTGAGGTTGTCGACTTCTATGCGCGGCTGTTCGGCATGAGCACCAAAGCACGCAATACTAAAGTAGAAGAGTTGCTGAAACTGGTGGGATTGCATCATGACGGAAACAAACCGCTAAACCAGTATTCGAAAGGAATGCTGCAGAGGATTGGAATTGCCCAAGCACTCGTGAACGATCCTAAACTATTGTTTTTTGATGAGCCAACGTCCGGCCTAGATCCCATTGCCCACTCCGAGATTCGAGACCTCATACTCAAACTACGTGATGAAGGAAGAACCGTTTTCCTCAGTTCACATCAGCTGTCAGACGTAGAAACGGTTTGTGATAGGGTAGCAATCTTGAACCGTGGACGACTTCTGAAAATCGGCAAGCTGGATGATCTCTTGCACGGTAGCACAATCGAGATAAGGGCGCAGGGGATTGGCAATGATACAATCGAAAAGCTCAAGGCGCTATCCCATGGCGTAAGGTCTGAGGACGGGGCAATCCTAATCTCGGTGGGAGAAAGCGAGGGCGTCAACCATGCCATTGACGTGATACGTGCTGCGAAAGGGCAGGTGCTGAGTGTCATGCCGAAGAAGCGGACTCTGGAAGACCTGTTCATGGAGATCATCAGGGAGGTGAACAATTGACGACGTTCGTCATTGCAAAATCTACGCTAGGAGAAGCACTCCGCAAGAAGATACTGTGGATATTCCTACTTGTAGCTCTTGGGATGATAGTGATGTCTTTCTCATTTGCTGAGTTTAGCATGCGTGAGGAGCTGACTATCATCAAGAGTTTTGGCTTAGGCATAATTGCCATCGCAGGCATGTTCATATCCATAATTCTAAGCATAAACCTCATACCGGCAGAAATTGAGCGCCGCACTATCTACACGATACTCTCCAAGCCCGTCCGTCGCCATGAATTCCTGCTTGGCAAGTTTTTCGGTGCTCTGGCAACCGTATTTGTAAACGTGGCACTAATGTCTGTGATCTTCCTCATAATGTTGACTTGGAAGAACCACTGGCAGCCGGATTTCGCCATATTGAAGGCCATACTAATGATTTTCTTCCAGCTAGAACTCCTCACGACTGTGGCCATGGTTTTTTCGGTTTTCGTTACGCCTGTGGTGAACTTTTTCCTTTCTTCTGGAGTGTACATCATCGGTAGTCTGTCAGATATAACAGAGGCAATGGCGCGGAACAAGGACGCCAACGCCTTTGTCCGCGGGTTTTACTCGGTTATTCACTACTTAATGCCGAACTTTGCAAACTATTTTACGCAGAATCCGATAATTCATCCGGAAGCTCCGGTACAGAATGAATGGGCATATTATGGGAAGGCTATCGCATACGCGATCGTCTATTCCTCGATACTGCTCATAGTCGCGGTAGTAAAGTTCGAAAAGCGAGACATGTAGGGAGCGTAAGAGATGAAACGAAGCACCCGATACTTGCTCATTGTCATCGCAATAGCTCTTCTGCCTGTTGTGGCAAAACTGCAGGCGATGCTTGACCCAGGGCGAAAGCAATTCCAGCCCGGGAAAGGCGTAAGCTCAGTGATGACCCAGGTGGGAAACAATCCCGTCGTGTTGCCTAGCCAGTTCGTAGCCGGAACGGTAGTAGGCTTTCGAGAAGTGGTCGCAGGCTTACTGTGGGTTCGTGTGACTGATTTCTTCCACCAGGGCAACTATGCGGCAATAGTACCCCTGACTCGGATAATTACCTGGCTGGATCCACATCAGATAGACGTCTACTGCACTGGTGCATGGCATCTAGCATACAACTTCGTTGACTCCGCGCAACGCGCAGACCATCGATATCTGGTGCCTGCCATGAAATTCCTAGAGGAAGGCATAAAAAACAATCCGGGTGTCTGGGACCCCAAGTTCGACTTGGGTTTTACCATGTACAGCATGAAAGCCCAAGAATTCGACAAGGCAGTTTATTGGATAAGAAAGGCGTCGCAAGACAAGGGAGCACCACTGCGCTTGGAACGTCAGACGGCGCACAATTTGGAAAAATGGGGCAAGATAGACGAATGCGAAAAGCAATGGCTGGAGTGCATAGAACATGCCAAAGCCGCCCTCAAGAAGAATCCCAAGGATTTGTACGCACAGGACCACCTGACTCTTTCTCAGCAGAATCTTGACAGGCTGCGACTTCGTCGGGCCTTGCGCGCAGATCTAGCCAAACGCCAAACGAACGTGCACTTCGAAGCAACGTTTAAGAGGATAGCGCCTCGAGTGTTCGTTATCAGCGGAAAAGCAAACCTGCCAGACTACGCTCGCATCTCGGTAGTACTGATGGATGAGGATTATAAGCGGCCTAGTCTGAAAGAGTTCACATGGGAAGTCGATCCTAATACTACTGTACTGTGGGACATTGGTATTCACGGAATAGTGGTAGAGAACGGAAAATTCGAGCGCCGATATGATCTTACAAAGGATGTGAAGCAGTACCCATTCAAGAAGGACCGGTATATATTGACTCTAACCTTTGATCCGCGAACGGCGGCAAACTGGGTACAAGATACCACCGGTTGGAACGGAGAAGGCATCACGGATGATAAGTATCTGGACACCTCGGTATCCGGAGTCAGAAGAATTCGCAAGGTTTTTCATCTGAAACGAGAAGATATCATCTGAGAGTAGCATTCCGCGGAGAGAATTGGTATAATACTAAGGTTTAGTTCGAGCAAGTTTGATCGTGCTAGACGGGGAACTAGCGGTGCCCTGTACCCGCAATCCGCTATAGCGGGGTCGAATTCCTGCTCGAGGTCTGGCTTCTTAAGGTTCGGCCCACGCAAGTGGCGTTGATAGCCGGGCCCTGCGCAACGGCCGACCTGTGAACCCCGTGAGGTCCGGAAGGAAGCAGCGGTAAGCAGGTACGCCCGTGTGCCGTATGGTCTCCTGGCTGGAGTTGGCTGCGTGTGGTATCACTTGGGGTGTCTTATCGACAGCAGGTGCACGATCAATGTCTGATTTGGGCTGGGGTGATGGAATGACAATCCCGCGCATTACAATACCATCGCCCCAGCGTGAACTTGCTCCGACAACCTGTCTCACGCAGTATCCGGAAGTAAAGTCGGATGCTGCTTTTTCGTGAGTGACCGAGGCTTCGGGGGCACTATGGCTTACGTCTCTCTATACAGGAAATATCGTTCCCAGACCTTTGAAGATGTCATGGGACAACATCATGTCACCAAGACACTGCAGAACGCCATCCGGCTGGGCAAAATAGCTCATGCTTACCTTTTCTGCGGCACTCGCGGCACTGGAAAGACCACGACGGCTCGACTGCTTGCGAAAGCACTGAACTGTGAGAAGGGGCCAACACCCAACCCTTGCAACAAATGTCCAGCGTGTATCAGCATCACGGAAGGATCCGCTATGGACATTATCGAGCTGGATGCTGCATCCCACAGGGGCATTGATGACATCAAGGACATCAATGACAACGTGAAGTTTCCTCCCATGGAGCTAAGATACAAAGTCTTCATCATAGATGAAGCTCATCAGCTGTCCATGGATGCCAAAGATGCGTTTCTGAAAACTCTCGAGGAGCCCCCAGCGCATGCGGTTTTTGTGCTGGCAACGACCGAACCTCAAAGCATTCCGGTTACCATTCGTTCCAGGTGTCAGCAGTTCGACTTCAGGCGAGGATCACTGCGCGATATCCGTGACAGACTGAAGTTCGTTGCCGAAAGTGAAGGAATCGAGGTTGACGATGCGGCGCTTGACTTGATGGCGTCCAGTGCGGACGGTTCATGGAGAGACGCCCTCAGCCTTCTGGAACAAGTGCTGGCATACACAGAGGGAAAGATTACCGTTGATGATGTAAGCACAGTCCTCGGTATGGTCACCCAGGATTTCCTTTTCAAGATGGCGGACGCTCTAGCAGATGAAAACGATCGAGCGGCGTTTGAAATCGCGGCAGAGACAGCGGAATTGGGGCGAGACATCCAGCAACTGGTAAAGTCCGCCGCTCAGCATTTCAGGAATCTACTCTTTGCAACAATAACTGATGATCTTGCTGAGATCACCATGAACGAAGAACTTGCATCGAGGCTGAAGGAGCAGGCGGCAAAGTTTAGCAAAGCATCATTGCTTCGAATCGTTGACATATTCTCGGAATCCGAGAGAGAAATGCGACACAGCGACCAACACAGGTTGTTATTCGAATTGTCGCTTCTGAAGGCAATACGTGCGGTACAGTCCGCAGAAGAAACTTCTCAGTCCAAAACTCAAGGCAAGACAGGGCCTGTGTCGAAACAGTCTGCAAAAGTTTCGCGGCCGTCTGCCACAACAACCTCCGATGTGCCGGGGAAATCGACTGATAGCGACTCGGACGTGACTGAGGGAGCTGCGGGATCTGAGCATACTCTGCCGGAATTTGATAAAATAAAAGAGAAGTGGGGACTGATCCTCCAGCACGTGAAAACGAAGTCCGTACCAGCACATGCGCTACTGAAAGATGCCACGCCAGCAGGGGTTCGCAATGGAGCGTTGATCGTCCATTTCAAACATGCTGGACAAGCCAAGCTTCTTGAAGACACCAAAGGTGTGGCAAACCCAAAGCGCAAAGCTCTACAGGATGCATTGACCAGGGTATTCGGTGTGTCAAATGCGAAGATCATCTGTGAGGTGACACCGAGTCCCGACGAGGCGCTTGTGCCAAGGCCTGATGATGTAGACGATTTACCGGACCCGTTCCAGGATGACGGGGCACAAGATACCCTTCAGAGCGTGCTGGAGATATTTGACGGTCAGATTCTGGATGAGTAAGTCCTAAGCAGGCAGAAAAATGCGAATCCAAACGGCGGACTGAGATCAGTAACGAAAGGAAGAAATGCTATGGGAAATCCATTTGGTAATATCGGTGGTATGGGCGGCATGATGAAGCAAGCTAAGAAGATGATGGAAGCCGTCCAAAAAGCACAAGAAGAACTTGCTGAGGAACGGGTGGAGGCAACATCCGGCGGCGGCATGGTCAAAGCTATTGCGAATGGCCAAGGTGATCTCGTGGGCGTCAAGATTGATCCTCAGGTGGTAGATCCAGAGGATATCGAGATGCTCGAAGACTTGGTAACCACCGCTGTGCGGGAAGTGTTGGCAAAGGCTAAGCAACTGCAGGCAGACCGAATGAACGAAGCCACGGGTGGACTTGCCGGTGGATTGTCTGGCATGTTCTGACATCAACCCTTGACGAGTTCTTGTCTTCCCTATTGTAACTCAGGATAGAGCAATAGACAGGTGGTAATATAGGATCATGTATTATCCGAAGCCGCTGGCAAAGCTGGTTGGCGCTTTGGAAAAGATGCCAGGTATAGGTCCGAAGTCGGCACAGAGACTGGCCTTTTACATTCTTCGAATGCCAGACGACGAAAGTCGTTTGCTTACCGAGGCAATCCAAGAAGTGCGGCAGAAGATTACGCAATGCAAGATTTGCCACAACTTCGCCGATCAAGAAGTATGCGAAATCTGTGCCAGCGACAAACGTGACAAGAGCATAATTTGTGTTGTCGCAGAGCCTCGCGATGTGATCGCCATGGAACGGACGAACGAATACACTGGCACCTATCACGTCCTGCAGGGAGTGATTTCCCCAATGGACGGCATAGGGCCAGACATGCTACGCATTCGGGAACTCCAGCAGAGAATCGCGAGCAACCCGATCAAAGAAGTTATCCTGGCAACCAACCCAACTATCGAGGGTGACACCACCGCCATGTACCTAGCGGGTATTCTAAAGCCTTTGGGAGTGAAAGTCACGCGCATAGCACACGGAATGCCCGTTGGTGGTGACCTAGACTATGCAGACCAGGCAACACTTATCCGAGCGCTAGAAGGGCGCCGGGAGATATAAGAACACAAACCTAAAGGGTAGTTGGCGCATCCAGCGGGATGGTTCGAGTCGCGTCTGGCTTTTCGCCCTACCCTTCAACACCGAGAGGAGTTAGTCGTATGGCAAAACTAACAGAAATTCGATGGCATGGCCGCGGAGGACAGGGGGCTAAGACTGCCGCCCTCTTGTTTGGCGAAGCCCTGCTCGGGCAAGGCAAGTATATACAGGCGTTTCCCGAGTATGGACCGGAAAGGATGGGAGCTCCTGTCCAGTCTTATAACCGCATCAGTGATCAACCAATCACTATACACTGCGGGGTAACCTCACCCCAAGTAGTAGTAGTTCTAGACCCGACACTTATGGACACGGTTGACGTGACCAGTGGGCTTCCGGAGGACGGGACGATCATAATCAATACGGACCAGCCGGCATCCAAATTCCGGCAGAAGCTGGGGTTGAATAGTCAGCGAGTACACACCGTGGACGCGTCTCGTATCGCCATGGAAACGATTGGCAGGAACATTCCAAACACCCCCATGATGGGTGCGCTGGTTCGCGTTACCGGTCTGGTGGACTTGGAAGAAATGCTTGAGGACACAAAGAAAAAGCTGGAAAAGAAGTTCAGGTCGAAGCCAGAGGTCATAGAGGGTAACCTCGCGGCCATCAGGCGGGCATATGACGAAGTAAAGTCAGACCAGGAGGGCTAAAATTGGCAACACAGACTAAAGAAAGAGTCGCCCTTACAGGGAACGAAGCAGCGGCGCTGGCGATGAAACAGATCAATCCTGACGTATGCGCCGCATATCCAATTACTCCGCAAACTGAGATCATGCAGATATTCTCATCTTATGTAGCGGATGGACTAGTAGACACGGAGCTGGTCACGGTCGAGAGTGAGCACAGTGCGATGAGTGCAAGCATCGGCGCTGCGGCCGCTGGTGCGCGAGCCATGACTGCAACATCCTCCCAGGGACTAGCTCTTATGTGGGAAATGCTGTACATCGCCGCAGGATTGAGACTGCCCATTGTAATGCCAATGGTCAACCGAGCGTTGAGTGCTCCGATCAACATCCATTGTGACCACAGCGATTCGATGGGTTGCCGGGACAGCGGTTGGATTCAAATCAACTCCGAAAATGCACAGGAAGTATATGACAATCTAATCCAGGCGATCCGGATAGCAGAGCATCCTGACATTCAACTACCAGCGATGGTAACGTTTGACGGTTTCATAATCAGCCACGGCATGGAAATAGTGGATACACTTAACGACGACGACGTGAAAGCCTTCATAGGTCCATACAAACCCGCATATTCCCTGCTGGATGTGGACCATCCTATTACCGTGGGCGCCATCGACTTCACGGACTACTACTTTGAGCACAGGCGAGCTGTTGCCGAGCCAATGTTCCACGCGCACAAAGTAATCGAGGCAGTGGCGGCAGAGTTCGAGCAGAAGTTTGGCAGGAAGTATGGACTCTTCGAAGCATACAAGATGGACGATGCAGAAGTCGCAATAGTAGTCTTGGGTTCGACGGCGGGCACAGCCAAGGTCGTAGTTGACGAACTACGGGAGCAAGGCATCAAAGCTGGGTTGGTAAAAATTCGCGTGTTCCGTCCGTTCCCATACAGACAGCTTGCAGATACGTTGAGCGGTGTCCGAGCCGTAGCGGTAATGGACAGGTCAGACGGGCTGTCCGGTTTTGGTGGTCCCGTCTTTGGTGAGGTTCGTTCGGCACTCTACGATGCCAAACAGCGCCCAATTGTTGTGGATTACGTATACGGCTTGGGAGGCAGAGATATAACCTTGGAGCATATATCTTCGGTTTACCAGGACTTGCTGACAATTCAGAAAACTGGAGAAGTGCCGACACAGCTAGTGAAGTATCTGGGTGTCAGAGAATAAGGAGAGTTAACAATGGCAAATCTGAAGGAACTTGCGAAAAAGGGACATGCATTAGCCCCTGGACATAGAGCCTGTGCAGGTTGCACGTTTCCGGTCATCTTGAGGCAGGTGTTGGCAGCAGCGGACACACCAGTGGTATGCTGTGCAGCTACAGGATGTATGGAAGTTACGACAACCATCTTTCCATATACGGCATGGAAGACACCATTCATTCATAGCGCTTTTGAAAATGCTGGTGCCACAATTAGCGGAGTTGAATCAGCGTACAAGTCGTTGAAGCGACAAGGCAAATTGGACCGCGAGATCAAGTTCATAGCATTTGGTGGTGACGGTGGGACATATGACATAGGTCTTCAGTCGCTTTCAGGAGCGATGGAAAGAGGTCATAACATACTTTACGTATGCTATAACAACGAAGCCTACATGAACACAGGCATCCAGCGATCGAGTGCGACCCCATTGGGTGCTGATACCACAACATCGCCAGCTGGCAAGGCGAAACCTGGTAAGGCGCAACAGCGGAAAGACCTGACGGAGATTATGGCGGCTCACCATATTCCGTACGTGGCGCAGGCCGCTCCAAGTCACTGGAACGACCTCATTACGAAGGTTCAGAAGGCGCTGACAGTGGATGGTCCAGCATTCATTAACGTGCTGATGCCATGCCGCCTGGGATGGGCATTTCAGCCTCAGTATGCAATGCAGATTGCCCGAGACGCTGTGAACTGCTGCTACTGGCCGCTCTATGAGGTGGAAGATGGCAAATACAAGATAACCTACAAACCAAGAGAGAAGCAGCCTTTGGTCGAATTTCTGAAGAAGGAAACGAAATTCAAACACCTGTTCAGACCCGGCAACGAGCATCTCATCGAACAACTGCAGGCTGAAATCGACCGGCGCTGGGAAGAACTTCTGAAGAAGGCAGGAGACTGCTGATCCTGGCAGAGAAACGTCTGACTGCCAGAGAATTGGTATACCATGCCAATATGTAGTATAATTAATAGGGACGGGGTGATTCTCGTCCCTATATGACTTTTGCCCGATTGACGGGAAGGTGATATAAGATGACTGATACACAAAAGGCTACATGGAGAACAAAAGTTGGTCTCGCTGAAATGCTGAAGGGCGGCGTGATCATGGACGTTACGACAGCGGAGCAGGCAAAGATTGCCGAGGAAGCTGGAGCAGTCGCAGTCATGGCACTAGAACGCGTGCCGGCTGACATACGGAAAGAAGGCGGAGTCGCACGAATGGCTGACCCGGCCAAGATAAAAGAAATCATGGATGCCGTAACCATACCGGTTATGGCAAAGGCAAGGATAGGCCATTTTGTGGAAGCTCAGATATTGGAAGCACTCGGAGTAGATTACATTGACGAAAGCGAAGTACTGACACCTGCGGACGAGATGTATCATATTGACAAGCACAGGTTCAAGGTGCCGTTTGTCTGCGGTTGTCGGGATCTCGGTGAGGCGCTCCGACGCATCGGTGAGGGAGCGGCGATGATCCGAACTAAGGGCGAAGCCGGCTCGGGGAATATCGTCGAAGCAGTCCGACACATGAGGGCTGTCATGTCTGAGATCAGGCGGCTGCACACTATGAGCCGAGACGAGTTGATGACCTACGCAAAAAACATCGGTGCCCCATATGAGTTGGTGGTTGAAACTGCGGAACTAGGCAAACTGCCAGTGCCAAACTTCTCCGCAGGGGGCATAGCAACTCCTGCCGATGCCGCGCTTATGATGCAGTTGGGAGCCGAGGCCGTGTTCGTGGGTTCCGGCATATTCAAATCGTCTGACCCTGCCAAGCGAGCGAAGGCCATCGTTGACGCCACTACCTACTATGACAAACCTGAGATCCTGGCGGAACTTTCGATAGGACTGGGAGAAGCAATGCCCGGTTTGGATATCCGCCAAATGGATGAGAAGGAGATGCTCTCGACCCGCGGATGGTAGTCTGGGCATGCTGGAATGCCTAGCACAGACGACAATCCTGAGGGTATTGTGCAATACAAAATCTATGACAGATACAGTTGCTGACGAAGTTGACAAGAATATCACTATCGGGGTGCTAGCACTGCAGGGTGACGTAGAACAGCACATGCGCTTGGTGAATCAGTGTGGCGTGAAGGCCATAGCTGTGCGTTTCCCTCATGAAATTGACCAAATTCAGGGGTTAATTATTCCTGGCGGTGAGAGTACAACCGTTGGAAAGCTCATGGCGCGCTACGGTCTGGACAAGAAAATAATCGAGCGTGCGCAGGCCGGCATGCCTATTTTCGGCACATGTACCGGAATGATTCTCTTGGCGAAAAGCATTGTTAGCAGCGAGCAGCATAGGCTGGGGCTGATGGACATGGTGGTTCTGCGCAACGCGTTTGGTCGTCAAGTGGAAAGCTTCGAGGCAGATATAGACGTGGAGCCAATCGGGCCACCACCAGTGCGTGCGGTGTTTATCCGTGCTCCATATGCGGTAGAAGTTGGTGGTGGGGCTGACATATTAGCCAGATACGACGATAAGAGCGTTCTAGTTAGACAGAATAACCTTCTTGCTTGTGCGTTTCATCCGGAATTGACAGAGGACACACGGATACACCAATACTTCACCAACATGGTCCGCGAGTGGGCTTCCGCTTCTCAGCAACCGTCAGAGAAGCCAAGAAGATGAGCGGTCGAGAGTGCAGTATGACAAACGAGCTTTCAGACCCATGGAGCACAAATGCGAAGGGCGCTGTCACTCGCACTTTGGTGACTGACATCCATAGGTGGCTTTCGCATGGAAGCCTTCTTCTCATTGTCTTCGCACAGGTACTGTTGACCCTGCTAATTGCCCCACCTTCTATTTGCAAGACACAAGGCGCAATCACTTTTGGGTGGAAACAGCCAGTTGACCAGCCTATATGCCTGGCCATGTCTGCAGGTTGTCAATACTATGGTGTAGTCGAGCGAGATGGCACAGTGCGATTGTACAATGCCAACGGCAGATTGATGTGGAAACAGGAAGTGGATGGCGCCACCAATGTATTGATAGCTAAGAATTGTCAGAGTGTGCTCGTCTACTCCAAACTGAACCCGTCGCACCAATACATTTCTTTCTACACTAGAGATGGCAGACGCCTTTGGAGACACGAGGTAGAAGGCAACGTATGGGCTGGGGCAATCTCGCCAGATGGTACACTCGCTGCGATAACCACGAGCGAGCAATATGTCTACGTCTACAAGCCCGACCCAAAGCGACCTTCTTACCGCCGGTGGAGGTTGGATGGCGTTGGCTATCAGGTGACTTTTTCTGGCGACAGCAATCGTGTAATTGTCGGGACGAGCGATGAATCGGCGCTCGTGTGTTACGATGTATATGGTCGTTTTCAGTGGCGGTACAGACACAGCCGAGACACCAGGTACCATCTCTGCATCAGCGGGGATGGTCGTAGAATATTGGGAGTTCTCCCCGGTACGGCCGACGACCCAGGCATGGAGTTCTGCCTTTGGGATTCAGGTGGGAGGCGTTTGTGGAAACGAAGCATGAGCGCATTTGATGCACGTGCTGTCGTATCTCCTCAGAGTCGATATGTCGCTGTAAGTTACGCTTGTTATCTTGGAGATAACGAATCCCAAGCAGTTGAGCGCAGAGTAGCTGTGTATAGTTCCACAGGCCGACTTCTCTGGGAAAAAGGCGGTCTGTTTTTTGAGCCGCATCTGGTCGCACTTTCGCCGAAGGGGTCTTCTGTGATCGTCTCGGATGGTGAGAAGTCTCTATACAACATCGACAATCGGGGAAAACTTCTCTCTAAATACACGCTTCCCGCTACTCTTCGTGAGACTGTAGCTTCGGAAGACGGCCGAGCGATATTGCTCTATTGCGGCAATGGATGGTTGTACTTGGTCAGAGTAAGCGAAGACTAGGAACAACCCCCACTCTGGAGCGTAAAAAATCTCCTCCGGGACAGACGCCGGAGGAGAATCAGGGATGGATGCGACACGTCAGAGCAAACTCAGTTTTAGCAACTTCGAATACCACACCTCAGGCAGATCTAAGTCCTGTGGAGTCAAGTGGAATGAGGCCAAGACTGGTTGCTCTGCGGAAGGCTTGAACCCGGTTGCTCACCTGCAATTTCTCATAGATATTCGCAAGATGGAAGTCCACAGTCCTCTTGCTTACGAACAATTCATCCGCAACCTCTTTGCTTGACTTACCTTCGATCACCAGATTCAGAACCTCCAGTTCACGCTTGGTGAGGCGGATGGTTCTATCTGGATGTATCTGAGGAATAGTCATGGCCTTCATGTGTGGCTCCTTTCTCGTGCCGCCGCTTTCACAGGAAGTTCTTCCATATTTTTGCTAGGTTTTGAGTGAGTTTTTCGATTTACTGCGCATCACAGCGGAACGTATTGCGGTGACATCATCCTCCTACTGAATCCAGAAGTCGGCACTAACCCCGGCTGATCGCCGTATTGCCATGAGAGCCAATTGTGGCTTATAATCGCTCCTGTAGAAGCTCACACGGACGTATTTCTTATGAGACTCACGTATGCTGGACAAGCAGACTTCCACAGGGCAGTAAGCAAAAGCGACGATAACTCTCTCGACTTTATCGTCTTGATCGTCGGCGCTTTTCAGAGGAAAGATCCCCAAGCTTTACAACCTATACTGCGGGAGTGTATTCGCGCCTTGAAAAGTGGTGGACTTCTCTTCGTTCAGGGAATGCCAGAATACCTTTCCGAGATCGGTGTCTACCTGGATGGTCTGCTCACCTTCAAGTACTGGATCGTCGTGGAGTCGGCCATACGTCGGGACAGGCACGGACTGCCGTCAGCGCACACCGGCATTCTTCTTTACACGAAGGGCAATAAGTTTCGCCTCGAGAAACTTCGCCATCCGCATCAGAAATGTGCTTTCTGCGGTCGATTGCTTAAGGATTGGGGTGGAAAGACACATCTAATGCATCCGCAGGGAAGGGCTCTCTCAGACATATGGCGACACGTACCGCCTGCCGACAACCGCATCGGCCTGTCACAGCCGGTTTTGGATACCATCCTCGCGATGGTTGGCAAAGAAGGCGTGGGAATCATAGGGCCTCATGTGCCGAGCGCCAGTGCGCTGAGTATCAGTCAGCCTTCCACCTATGATAGTTGCCTTGGTATGGAGACCCAAATTAGCCATGAGACACCGGCAGCCTTGCCCCAGGATCTGGTTAACGTCGTTCATCTTGGCGACATAGTAGAAGTCCTACAGCAGTATCCTGATAACTCTGTTGATCTGGTTTTTGCCGATCCCCCTTACAATCTGGGTAAAGGCTACAGTCTGTATAACGATGGCTGTACAAAAGAAGAGTATATCAACTGGTGTGAAGCTTGGCTGAAAGAGTATGTTCGTGTGCTCAAACCCACAGGTTCTCTATACGTGCTAAATCTCCCACGCTGGGCTATGTACCAAGCAACGTTCTTAAATCAAACACTGCGCTTTCAGAACTGGATTGCGTGGGATGCTTTGTCTGAACCTCGGGGCAAGCTTATGCCAGCACATTACAGTCTGCTCTTCTATACCAAGCACCCGACAGACTTCACATTCAACTATGGAGTAGTAGGTTATATAGACTCACGGAAATATTGCTTGCGCACTTCCTGCATCAAGAGAAGGAAACAGGATGGGGAGGACGACAAGGAACCGCTGACGGACATCTGGAGTGACATTCATCGCATCAAACACCTGCGCGACAGAGACTATCACCCCTGCCAGCTACCAGACGCCCTAATGGAGCGCATAATTCGGCTGTCTACGAATCCCGGAGATGTGGTATTGGATGCCCTGTGCGGCGTCGGGACGACGTTGGTCGCAGCGGCAAGACTCGGCAGAAGGTACATTGGTGTCGACATCGATGCCGAATACGTGGAAATCTCTAGACGGAAGATAGCAGAAGTAGAACGGAACGGATGCATTGTTCGGCAGAGCATCAAAAGACCAGTCCGCAAGCACAAGAAAAAAGACCTTCAGCTCGAACTTCAGCGTCTGGCAAGAGGTCTCGGCCGTTTGCCGACGCCTGAGGATGTTCGTGTGCACAGCAAATATGAACTCAGTGCCTATTTCGAGACGTTCCCAACATGGGGCAAGGCACTGAAGGCAGCGAAACTAGAAGTCGTTAGCGCAAACGAGGACTAGACTATGCTTGGAGAAGAGTTTATGCGTTGTTTGCTCATTCTGATACTTTTGTCTGTGGCTACTTCAGTCATGGCACTTGATGCAGGCTTTCCGCTTCCTCCGGAGTATGCAAAACGAGTAAACGACGGGATTGAGCGCTATCGGAAGGGAAGCGCTGTCGTGAAGGTCTTGAATGCTGAGGGCAAGCCTCTCAGTGGCGCAGTCGTCCAAGTTCGTCAGGTCTCACACGATTTTCTCTTCGGTTGCGCATTCCCAAATTGGTATATTCCAGATTTTGGCAAGAAACGACCTGAAGTGTGGTCGAACTTCGAGCAGTATTTCACATCTCTATTTAACTACGCAACCACTGAGAACATGATTAAGTGGACGTCGCTGGAACGCGAAGAAGGCAAGCCCGACTATAAGATGGTGGATGCTTTCGTCGAATGGTGCCAGTCCCATGATATTAGAATTAAAGGACACTGCCTCGTATGGGGATTGGAGCGGCTTGGTTTCCCCGAGTGGCTGGCACGATACACGCCAGAGCAGGTGTCTGAGAAAGTTGAGAATCGCATCAAGGAGGTAGTCTCTCGCTACAAAGGAAAGATCGACATCTGGGACGTTGTGAATGAACCACTTGACTGCCATTGGTTCGAGACGCATATGGGCCCAGACTATGCAGTGAAGAGTTACAGATGGGCACGAGAGGCAAATCCGAATGCCAAACTTGTCGTCAACGAATACGGCACTATCTGGAACGGAAAAGACAAAAAGTTCGTGGAATACTGCCAGAATCTGATGAGACAAGGGGCATACCTTGACGCTATCGGAGAGCAAGCACATGATGGATTCCTCATCCCGAGCCCTAAGAAGTTTTTCGATACGATGGACAATTTGGCGAAACTAGGAAAAGAAATCCATCTCACCGAAATCACGGTTCCGTCAAATGGCACAAAGATTGATTCAGACTTCGTTCAGGGGCATTGGACGCCTGAAACCCATGGCAAATACTATCGGTATCTTTACACACTCGCCTTCAGTCACCGGAATATCAAGGCTATTACCTTGTGGGCTATGTGGGACGGCTCGTCATGGCTGGAACAAGGAGGGATTATTAGCCAAGACTGGACGCCCAAGCCTGCCTACCATGAGCTTGATTCCCTGATCAACAAGGAATGGCGTACGAATCGAGAAGGCAGGTCTGGCTGTGACGGCAAGTTCTACTTCCGAGGCTTCTATGGCAAGTATGAGATAACCGTCACCTATGCGGGAAAGACGTCAACTTCCGTATTCCACCTAGCCGAGGGCTCCCAAAACGTAGCCATAATTCGTCTCAATTGCCCCTAGAAGCGGAGCGGGCTAAGCGCAAGGGTAATCTCGCCATGCTCAGGAGAGGCTGTCAACCAATCATCCCCAGAGATGGCGAATTCCCACCCACGCCCTACGGCACCAAGTTCGATCCGTTTCTGGGTCGGATAGCATCGCGTGTATGCAATCCACGCTTTCTTCTGAGGCCAGGCCAGGCCGACATTAGCCAGCAGACCGGTATCCCCATGATAAGAAATTCCTAAGAGTGTATGAGGACTAGCCGATTCCACCAGGTCGAGACGATAGTGCGGACTCAGTCGAGCATTCAGGTTTGTAGACCAAGCCATTCCGCTTATACCGCCGCAGTCGTGTAAGAACCCGTCCGGGTCAGTGAACACCCTGGGAGACACGATGTAGGCGTCTTGTGTCAAAAGTCCATCGCAAGAGACTCGCCCAGCCAGTCCTTCTGCAACAGCCCGGCCCATCCATCGCTGGCCGATTCTGAACGAAAGTTCCGCGTCCAGTGACCAACCCTCCCCATATACATGTCCCACGAGATTCTTGGACGAGGTAGTTCTTATCATGCCCGAGAATTCACTACCGGCCACATTGCCAACCAAAGAGCCTGATCTGTAACTATCAACCACCAACTTGCGTAGTGTAACCGTCAAATCACCATCGATTTTTCCGGAGCGTACCGGCAGGCTGCGGGAGATGCCAAACCAATTGACCGAGATCCTCGCATTCGATATCTTCGGCGTGTACTCGGCTTGGGTTATCGAATCCGAATGCATATCTATCCAAAGCTGAGCGGCATCGGCATTTCCCTCATAATAATCCCGCGTTCCACTGCCAAAGCTGAGGACCCATTCACCCTGTCCCACTGCGATCCACCTAGTTGATTCCAGTAAGGCGTAGGCGCTGTCATGGGTGAATCGTGCCGATGGCATGCTTTCGCTGTCTAAGTTCCATATCGAGGAAACGTTGTTCAAGGCAGTGTAGGTTAGTCCAGCGCTCAAATCAAGACGCCCCGGTTCAGCTCCTAATACACCAGTTTTCACAATGCTGTTGTTTCGAGTGGACGTAGGTAGCGTGACCGACTGCGAGGAAAAAACGAAAAGGGAATTGCCGTCCAAAATGCATACCGCCGCCAGCGCGACGGTAAGACGGGCGAAGTAGTTTGAGAGTTGCCCCAGCCGGTGCCACAACATCGGGTATACCTTGATTGTTTGACAATTATGGTTGGTTGAGCACGGCGGGTAGAAAGCTACTGCTGCCGCGCTCAACCACCTCCCTGCTACAGACGCAGGAGTTTACAAAGGAAACTCTTCGAACGTCGAGTCTATGTAGTCGATCCGCAGTAAGGATCCAGACTTACTTATGTCGGCAACCTTCTCCTCGGGACTGCCAGCTCTTATCGTGCCGGCGTACTCTCCCGCGGCATTTCGGCTGAGGCTGAATTTGACGCCAGCCTGATTGGTCAACACCAAGGTTGAAGTACGCACCAAGTGGCCGTCGGCGTCAAGTGTAGCAGTCGCCGTGCCTGTCAGGGTATTGGCACCGACCCTCAGATCTATGTCGGCTGTAACCTGTCCACTGTCCAACTTGAAGGTAATGTCTGCATAGTGCGTTGCATAGCCCGTTCGAGTCAGTTCTCCATGTAGGTTCAAGGTGCCCTTCGCGGTAAGGTTTCCTACCACGGGAGCATTTGTCCAGGCACCGGTGATGCTTCCCTGGAACGCAACCTTGCTGCTGCTGTTCGTGTAGTTGCCCGTCATCTCGAGACTCTTCAAGCCAAGCATAGGTTCGCCATCGTCATTGTAAACCACCGTCTCGATCGATATACCGCCGGTGAATGACAAAGTCTTTCCTCCGCCCGTCAGGGTTATCTTGCCATTGCTAAGCGAGGCAGAGGTAGGCCACTCATATACTGTATCATCCGCAGGGGCACCGGTAGGTGTAGAAGACGGGAAGTTTGCTGTAAATATACCGCTGATACTTAGCTGTGGAGCCGTAAGGTTACCGTTAAAGACAATCTTGGAGTACGGATTTCCACCGGTCGCGGAAACAGTGCCGGTGAAGGTAATGCCAGTCGGGAAGTTGCTGTCTTTCAGCGAGACCGTCACTTGCACCGAGGGATTCGTCTCCGGAATGGTCTGCGGATCTGTCAGCGTCACCGTGTATGCCATCGCCGCATCGGCAGTCGACGTTTGCTTCACTGTCAAGGAATTGCTCGCCTTTGTGGCCACCACAGTAAGTGTAGCACCGTCGGCTGTCATCGTGATTCTAACCTTGTTGGCATCCGTAGTCCCGCTCTGAGAAACCAGCAGAATGCTCGGATCGACCACCGTATAGGCTTTCCCAAGCTCCAAGTCAAATATGCTTATACGGCCTTCGGTCTCACTACGTAGATCGCCAAAGATGGCCGGGCCAATCAACTGCCCAAGTGCACCACTCAATGCACGGTATCTGTCTAGTACGGCTTCGGTGAAAATGCTCTGGGCATCAGGGTATTCTTGATTCAATAGAGACTGCAGAGGTACTCCGGCTTCCTTGATGGTCTGAACAGCATTCTTAGCCGCCACTAGATTCTGATTAATGGTAGCCGGTACTGTATCCACGACGTCCTGGACTGCATTTGTGAGACTGCTCGGGGCACCGAATGACGTTCCAGCGAAGATGCCACCGCCCACGGAGTAATCCGCGTTTGAGTTAGACGAGTAGAAGTCGTATGCGGCGTCGGTCACCTTGTCCAAAGTGCTTTGATCTATTATGACACCTTTCTTAAAGTGCTTGGCAGCTATGGCTTCGGCCGCCAAGGATGTCACAGGATTGGCAACATACTCAGTGTTGGTGCTAGGAACCTGGGGTATCAATAGGGATAGACGATAATTCTTGCCATCCAGCGTTCCAGTGACTACCACTGCTACCGTTAGCCCTGGAGTCACTGTCAACTTGCACTTACCAGTTGCATCCAATGTGCCGCGAGTGATTTCTGCACCCGTCTTGAAATCGTAGACGATAACAGTACTACCTTGAGGCAGTGGAGCCGTGAGGTCAACAGCTCTGGTCTTCACTTCCAGACTTCTCGTACCTACCAAGGTGTCCGCACCAATTGTCAAGGTAACACCCGGTTGATCAGAGCCTCCCCCACCTCCTCCACAACCGGCTAGTATTACTGCCAAGCTGAGCAGAAGCAATCCGTACAAGCGAATAGCCATCTTACCGTAACCTCCTTTATTGATTCTACATTAAGTAAAGATATACCCGCTTTTGATGTTTGTCAATCCCTAATTTGGAGTAGGGAAAGACAAGCCCCTGTGTGACGGTCAGGCGCGTATACTCCCAATCCCGAGACTTGTCCCTCCTCGATATTGGACATTGGACGTGCAAGACGTTATACTTATCGTAGGTATGTGACTCAGTATAAAAAGCTGACTGACGGTCTATGGGCACAGTACGTGTAGAATTAGGCAATAGAGGATACGATATCCATGTAGGTACGGGCTTGCTAGACCGTGCGGGTAGTCTTACATCGTCTGTTTGCGTTGGCAAGTCCGCTGCCATCATCACTAATCCGCGTGTGGGTAGATTCTATGCTGACCAGTTGAGGGCCAGCTTCTCAGACGCAGGAATTCACGCTGTCGTCATCACGGTCCCAGCAGGCGAAAGGTATAAGACACTGCGCACCGTTTCAAAGATCTACGAAGCACTTCTGGACAACCGGATAGACAGAGGCGGCATCGTGGTAGGCCTTGGTGGCGGTGTGATTGGCGACATGGCTGGGTTTGCAGCGGCAACGTATTTGCGCGGCGTGGATTTCGTCCAGGTGCCTACTTCTCTCCTTGCACAGGTAGATGCTAGCATTGGCGGCAAAACCGGCGTGAATCTATCTCGTGGGAAAAACCTTGTCGGTGCGTTTTATCAACCAAAATTGGTGTTAATTGACATATCAACTCTGCGCACGCTGCCGGCAGTCGAGTTCCGGTCGGGGTTGGCAGAGGTTATCAAACATGCAATCATCCGGGATCGCGAGTACTTCGGTCTAATCGAGCAGAACATACGCCGAATTAAGAGTTTGGACCAATCGCTCCTTGAAACTATCATCACTCGCTCTTGCGAGATCAAAGCGGAAGTAGTTGCTCAGGACGAACGCGAAGCCGGGTTGCGGCGGATATTGAATTATGGCCATACAATAGGACACGCGATAGAAGCGCTGACCGGATATGCTAGGTACAAGCATGGTGAGGCTGTGTCAATCGGCATGGTCACAGCCGCTTTGGCAGCAGAAGAATTGGGGTCAGCTGAGTCGGGTTTGGCAGATCGAATAGCAAGCTTACTGAAGTCCGCTGGCTTGCCCTACAAGCTCCCTCAGGACGTGTCTGAGCACGAAATCATCACAGCAGTTGGCTTGGACAAGAAAGTGATGCATGGGAAGCTTCACACCGTCTTGGTCGACAGCATTGGCTCGGTATACGTCAGTGAGAATGTTGACAAAGAGATATGGATGACTGCCCTCAGACGGCAAAGGGCTCTGCAATAATGCAAGCAAGGAATGGAAACACCGATGGAAGGACTTCGAAAGTATGTAGTCGAAGCAATTGCAGTGATATGGCTGACCGTGATTGCATTCCAATATGTGACACGTTACTTGATTCTTTCGCCAACTCAGGCAGAGCAGCTTCCAGATATTGCTCTTCTGTACATCACGATGCTGGTTATTATAGCAGGTGTCATTCTCTACAGAACCGCTTCCTATTTGCTCAGGAAAAAGTGAGAATGGAACCCGTGGAGGTAATGCATTGGTCGGCACTGTGCTGAAGCATCGATATATTGTAGAGGAGAAAATCGGCGACGGGAACCTATTCACGGTTTACAAATGCGAGGACAAGATAGACAACCGGACGGTTGCCGCTAAAGTGCTTCTGCCCCAATATGCTTCCAACCGCATGTTTGCCGAGCGCATACTGGTTGAAGCCCGCGCGATGATCGGCATTTCGCATCCAGGTATCGTGGAAGTCTACGACTGTGGCGAAGAAGACGGTACCTATTATGTCATCATGGAATATGTCCGTGGAGTAGATTTGAGAGAGCGTATCCGACGCAATGCCCCGTTCTCCCTTTCTACAACGGTCGATCTAGGAATAGCCGTATGCGACGTGCTAGACTTCGCTCACAAACGAGGATTTGTTCATAGTGACCTAAGGCCAGGAAACATCCTAGTAACGCCTGAAGGTCAGATTAAGCTGGCAGACTTCTGGGTTGGCAACGCTGTCGCATCCTCGCAATCCGTTCGGACTGCGGCCCTCATGCGCTCCGTGCACTACATGTCACCTGAAGTAGCAGAGGGCACACCGGCTACACCTGTGTCAGACATATATTCGCTTGGCGTCATACTGTTTGAATTACTAACTGGCTCCCCTCCTTTCGATGGGGATACGCCAATAGCCATTGCCTTGAAACACGCACGCGAACCTATACCGTCTGTGCGAGCGATAAATCCGGGGGTGCCGAAGGACCTTGAATCTACGATTGTCAAAGCCCTTCAGAAAGCACCGCACGATAGATACCGCTCAGCAAAGGCGATGCTGGCTGACCTGAAGTCAGTTCGAGACGCGCTTCACTTGGCGAAACCGATCACGTGGTCGCAACCGATTGAGAAGAAAGCCCCAGAACCGCCTTCGTCAGAGGAAACTCACGAAGAGGTTGCGGAACCACCGGTAATGTCTACGATTCGCGAGGCCCTGCTGATATTTTCGCTTGTATTAGTCGCTGCCATCATAGGAATGCTGGGCTTTCTGCTGAGAAGGCCTGCAGATGTTGTAGTCCCTTCGCTCATTGGTAAGTCTATCGAACAGGCACAGGCTATCGCGAAAGAGAGGGGCTTTGAGCTTGTCATAAGATCAGAGCAGTTCAATGAGGAATATCCGGAGGATACGATTTATTTCATGTATCCCTCTCCAGGCAGAACTATCAAGAAAGGGAAGACAGTTGAGGTATGGCTAAGTAAGGGATCGCGGTACGCCCGTGTGCCAAACATCGTCAACCTACCAAGAGAAGAAGCAGGAAGCAAGATTCGAGCTGCTGGTTTGAACGAAGGCGAGGTAACTCAGGAATATAGCGAGACAATCCCTGCGGGAAACATCATTCGGCAGAGCCCGGCACCCGGCACGCGCCTCGAGCGCGATCAGCCTGTGAATATGGTGTTCAGTCTGGGACCGAAACCAAAACCAGCGCCTGTTGTCACATATGATGTTCCGCCTACTCCACCTGAAGATGTTCGGTCATTTGACGTGAAGTTGACTGTCCCTCCAGGTCCGCAGGACCAAAATCTGCAGATAGTTGTAGAGAATGATTATGGCGAGCAGACAGCCTATTCTGACATTGTTCATCCGGGGGATAAAATTCAGCAGACAGTTCAAGGCGTGGGTGACAAAGTGACAATACGCATTTATCTCAATGACAAGCTCATCAGGGAGGAGCGAAAATGGCGGTAAAAATCTCTCCCTCCCTATTATCAGCGGATTTCAGCAACCTAGAGCGAGACATACATAGTGTGTCGGCATCCGAAGCTGACAGCCTGCATCTAGACGTCATGGATGGCAGGTTTGTACCGAATATAACGTTCGGCCCAATGGTCATCAGGAGCATCAGGGACAAAACCAATCTTCCTTTCATTGGTCATCTGATGATCGAACATCCAGAATCCCTGATTCCTGTCTTCGCTGAGGCTGGGTGCAATACCATTCTGGTGCATGCTGAAGCGTGCGTGCACTTGCATCGAGCCCTTCAGCAAATCAGAGAATGCGGTGTAGGTGCAGGTGTTGCGTTGAATCCACATACTCCGCTCTGCCTCGTGGAGCATGTGATTGGTGACATAGACGAACTACTCATCATGACCGTCAACCCGGGCTTCGGCGGGCAGGAGTTCATCCCGTCTATGCTACCGAAAATTAGGGCTGCTAGAGAGATGGTCAATAAGTCCGGACGCCAGGTGGATATAGCCGTTGACGGAGGCATTAACCTAGAGACTTGTCGGCTGGTCGTTGAGGCGGGAGCCAATGTGCTTGTGGCTGGTTCGTTCGTATTCGAGAACGGCATACAAAAGGCGGTCTCTGAGTTAAAAAAACATTGTGAGCGGAAGTAGGTGATCGTTTGGAACTCACTGCTTTGCAGGCAGCAGTATTGGGGGGCATCGCATTAGTAGTCGGGTTCTTTGTGATAGAAGTCCGGGCCTGGCTCACCAACGCACGACCGGTGACGAAGAGGCAAAAAGGCTACCGCACAGCTTCGGCGGCTATCATCGTTGCCATACTCGCAATGATTTTCGTTGGAGACAAATCGCTAAGAGACTCGTACGGTCTGTTGGCGGCCATAGCATATTGGATATTTGCCCTTGGCCTCGCGCTTATGTTGATCGTCATGGTACTTGCCGACATTCGCGAAATTGGCAGGGAATTTGGCGAAGAGCGCAAGCGTATGTATCATGACCTAGGTAAGCACAATGGAAACAATGCAAGCACCTGACAAAGTTTTTATGAAACGAGCGATTACGCTCGCTGGGCGTGGTCGGACCAGCCCCAACCCGATGGTAGGGGCTGTTGTTGTCCGTGGCGGCAAGATTGTGGGTGAAGGATACCATCCAAAGGCAGGAGAACCTCATGCGGAAGTGTTTGCTCTTCAGTCAGCCGGTGAACTATCACACGGAGCAGACCTCTACGTCAATCTGGAACCATGCTGTCACTATGGTAAGACTCCTCCTTGCACGGATGCCATCATCCAAGCAGGAATAATGCGTGTGATCGCCGCAATGGAGGACCCGAACCCGGAAGTCGCTGGAAAGGGTTTTGAAGCCCTACGCCAGGCTGGAATCGAGGTACATGTTGGCTTGATGGAAGCAGAAGCTCGCGAACTGAACCGAGGCTTCATCAAGCGAGTGACAACAGGCATGCCATTTGTTCTATGGAAGACAGCAATGACTTTGGACGGGAAGATATGCACGCGTACTGGTGACTCTCGCTGGATCACTGGTGAAGAAGCAAGGCGGGAAGTGCATAGGCTGAGGGCTACTTTCGATGCGGTCATGGTTGGGATAGGTACCGTGCTTGCAGACGACCCCGAATTGACTGTGCGCCACCTATCTGGCAAGCATGTCCAGAATCCAATTAGGGTAGTGATCGACAGCGAGGGTAATACCCCGAGTTCTGCCAAGGTATTAGATGGACAAGCTCCCACAATCATAGCTGTCAAGCGCAGTGCACCCGAGGCAAACCTCGATCGGCTCTGGCAGTCCGGGGCACGCATTCTGGGCATCCCAGATGTAGAAGGGCGCATAGACTTGAAGTATCTCATGGCTGAATTAGGCAAGATGGGCATTAATTCAGTGCTTCTTGAGGGTGGAGGCGAACTAGCGGCCGGTATGATTGCTCTGGGATTGGTCGATAGGGGACTAGTCTTCATTGCGCCGAAAATAGTTGGTGGACGTGACGCGAAGACGCCCGTCGAAGGCGATGGCGTTGAATTGATGAGCGAGGCCATAGAGACATCAAAGCCGAAAATTCGCCGATTTGGAGAGGATGTGGCGCTAGAATTTCAGTTATCGCTGCCACCCAAAAGTTAGAGTCTCCGGCTAGTCGATTCCAGGCTTTCTCGCACATAAGGAAATCTGCATGTTTACAGGTCTGATAGAGGAAAAAGGTAAAATACTCCGTAGCTCGTCCGTGTCCGGCGGACTGCGGCTAACCGTCGAAGCTCCACTGGTATCTAGCGATGTAAGCGTGGGCGACAGCGTGGCAGTGAATGGGGTCTGCCTCACTGCTGTGGGGATCTCGCCTCCCTTGCTCGTATTCGATGTAGTTCGCGAGACGGCCGAACGCTCCACCCTAGGCCACTTGAGGCCTGGAAGCGCAGTAAACCTGGAACGCCCGCTCCGGGCGGGAGACAGGCTCGGTGGGCACATGGTCTTGGGGCATGTAGACGGTATCGGAACCGTGAGCGATATACAAAAGGCAGGAACACAGACGATTTTTCGATTTGAGGCCGACCCGGCGGTAATCCTGTATGTAGTGGAGAAGGGATCGGTAGCCGTGGACGGGATTAGTCTTACCGTGGTGGACGTCGGCACGAATTGGTTCACTGTGGCTGTAATACCGCACACTCTCGCGTCAACCACACTCGGTGAAGCATCCGTGGGTAGCACCGTTAACCTGGAAACTGATATAATTGGGAAATACGTATTCAAGTATGTGCAAGAGCTGCCCTCAGACCGTGAACAGCAGCTAATGAAGAAGCTTGCCGAGGGTGGTTTCCTATAATTCAAGTTAGTTCGACGGAGTTTAGGATTTGTCAGACCGATTCTGTACGATTGAACAAGCGATCCAGCTAATTCGTGAAGGCAAGATACTGATAGTAGTGGACGACGAAGATCGGGAGAACGAGGGCGATTTTATAATGGCCGCCGAAAAGGTAACTCCCGAGGCAATCAACTTCATGGCCAAGTACGGACGGGGGTTGATTTGTCTGGCCACCACACAGAAACGCCTAGAAGAGCTGGACCTTTCGATGATGGTGGACAAGAACACAGCGAAGATGGGTACCCCCTTTGCAATCAGCGTGGACGCTGTTCACGGCACAACGACAGGTATATCAGCGTTCGACCGAGCACACACCATAAAGGTTTTCATAGACCCAGCCACCAAACCCTCTGATTTGGCGAGGCCGGGGCATGTATTCCCACTTGCGGCAAGAGCTGGCGGAGTACTCGTCCGTGCGGGTCACACCGAAGCGGTTGTTGACCTAGCGAGACTCGCAGGTTTGTACCCTAGCGGGGTTCTGTGCGAGATAATGAGTGAAGATGGCACGATGGCGCGTCTTCCCGAACTCCAAAAGATCGCGGAGGAGTTCGATCTAAAGATAGCCACCATTGCCGATCTGATCAAATATCGCAGGCGCACAGAGAAGCTTGTCAGGCGTGTCGCCGTCACGCACCTGCCGACGAAATTCGGCGATTTCAACCTTATCGCCTACGAGTCAGTACTTGACGAAAAGCCTTATTTGGCCCTTACAATGGGCGATATCGAGAACGGCGAACCGGTGCTTGTACGGATTCACTCTAGTTGTGTGACAGGCGATGCTCTTCATTCCCTACGGTGTGACTGTGGAGGTCAGCTGGAGCAGGCAATGGCCATGATAGCCAAAGAAGGGCGGGGAGTCCTGCTGTACATATTCCAAGAAGGACGTGGCATCGGTCTGTTGAACAAACTCAAGGCCTACGAACTCCAAGACCAAGGCTATGACACTGTCGAAGCGAACGAGCGTCTGGGCTATCCCGCCGACCTCCGCGACTATGGAATAGGAGCCCAGGTACTTATAGACTTGGGTGTTCGAAAGATAAAGTATATGACAAACAATCCGTCAAAACTCGCTGGCCTAGCGGGCTATGACTTGGAGATAACCGAACGTGTACCTTTGCTTGTCGAACCAAGTGACGAATGTAAACGCTACCTGGCTACGAAACGCGACAAGATGGGACACTTGCTTGAATAATCGGGGTACACGCACATACCCGAGGGAGGAGATACATGGCAAGGATAATTGAGGGCAAACTGCTGGCTGACGGACTGAAGTTCGGACTAGTCGTCAGCCGTTTCAACGAGTTCATAACCAGCAAGCTACTCGCAGGTGCACTGGACGGTCTTTCACGGCACGGAGCGAAAGACGATGACATTACCATCGCCTGGGTACCGGGCACGTTCGAAGTTCCGCTGATTGCTCAACAAATGGCTTCATCTGGCAAATACGACGCAGTAATATGTCTCGGTGCTCTCATCCGAGGCGCAACTCCTCACTTTGAATACATAGCTGCCGAAGTCTCAAAGGGAATAGCGCAGGTAGGACTGTCTACGGGTGTGCCGACGATTTTCGGAGTGATTACTACCGATACTATCGAGCAAGCGATCGAACGCGCAGGTACAAAAGTCGGCAACAAGGGATTTGATGCCGCTGAGGCCGCCATCGAGATGGCAAACCTGCTGAAAGACATGAAGAGCAACGACTGAAAAGTCATCCGATCTTTTAGTAATTGGACCGACAATGAGGTGAATCACACATGAAAAAGCTCGTCCCGTATGTCCTGGTCTTTGTCCTAGGCTTTGCTGCATGTGCCTACACACTCAAGGCAATGGGCTATGTCATAGGTCCAAGACAGGATACGTCGCTGAGCGCTACGCTGAGCAATAACGCGTCACCGGCAACAATAAAACCTGGTCAGAATCCCATCGCAGACGCAGCGGCCAAAGTGGGCCCCGCAGTGGTAAATATAGACGTCTTGGCAGAACGGCAGATACCGAATCCGTTTGGGGAGATGTTCGGGCTCGAACTGCCGGGCGAAAAGCAGATACTTGCTGGCAAAGGTTCCGGCGTGATCATTGACAAAAGCGGATATATCGTCACGAACAATCATGTTGTCGCGGGGGCAGACAAGATTACTGTCACCCTGGCTGATGGTCGTGCATTCAAGGCTCGTCTGGTTGGTCGCGACAGCCAGACCGACCTAGCTGTGCTCAAGATAGATGCGAAGAATCTCCCAAGTGCTCGCCTAGGTAACTCGGACAACATACGCGTTGGAGACTGGGCGATTGCCATCGGCAATCCGCTTGGCTTGGGAAACACGGTCACTGTGGGGGTAATCAGCGCAACCAAGCGAACGAACCTGCCGGTTGAGGAGGGTAAGCGCCTCGCCGAAGCGATTCAGACGGATGCGGCAATCAACCGCGGCAACAGTGGTGGACCACTCGCCAACGTCAACGGTGAGGTTATCGGTATCAACACCGCCATCTATTCCACCGAACCCGGGCAAGGGAATATCGGCATAGGCTTTGCAATCCCCATAAATCCAGCGAAGGCTGTGGTCAAACAGCTTATCGAGAAGGGTAAGATTATTCGCCCGCAGCTTGGTGTCGTAGTCGCAGATTTGACTGGCGAGCTTGCGGCTTGGTACAAGCAGAATGGCTTCAAGGGCAACAAGGCGGCTGTAGTATACCAAGTGGTGCCCGGAACGGCCGCGGAAAAGGCGGGGCTTATGCAGGGCGATCTGATTCTGGAGATTGACGGCAAGAAGATTAATAGCGCCGAGGATGTAACCAAGACCATTCAGAAATGCAAAGTGGGTCAAGTGGTTAGGCTGACGATTTGGCGCTCTGGACATACCGAACTACTCGGCGTCCGGCTGCGAGAGATGCGGCAGGAAGACTAAAGCGCACTTGAATTAGCCAGTAATCCTACGATTCGGGCGGCTCACGAGTTCAGTGCCGCCCGAATTTCGTTCAAGACCTCGGTGTCAGTCTCATAAACGAGCGCGCTCTCAAGAGGTATTTGAGCCCCAAGGCGACCCAAAGCCCAAGCCGCGTGTCCTCGGATCACCGGCTCGGGGTCGTGAAGCGCCTCGGTGAGCGCTGGGATGGCTGATGGATCCCCTGCATTCCCAAGTGCGATGGCCACATTCCGTCGGAATCGTGTCCGTCTAATCCACCCGGCGGTTGTTGGGGCAATTCGCTTTCGAAATTCCTCTGCGCTGATGTTCAGCAGAGGAATCAGCTCCGGTGAGCTTCCTAACCCTCCTTTCCAAAGAAACTCCTCGATATTGCCTGGCTTTGCTTCCCTGTTAAGTGGACAAGCACTCTGGCAAGTATCACACCCATAAATCCTCGTGCCCAACTTTTCGCGCAACCATGTTGGTATGAAGCCGCTGGCTTGCGTTAGATGCGACAGACACAGCCTGACATTCAGCACGTAAGGGGCACACAATGCACCAGTGGGACACGCTTTGATGCATTCATCACACCGTCCGCATTTGTCTGGTTCAGCTTCCGCATCGGGCTCCAGTTCGAGGTCGGTGAGCAATTCGGCAAGAACTACCCAGGAACTATATTCGCTGACATATACGCAAGTATTCTTACCACGAAACCCCACACCAGCGCGAATCGCCGCCGACCTATCTACCATTGGCCCGGTATCCCCGAATGCCATTATCTGCACGGCTTGACCAAATTTTGACCGAATGCTCTCTGCCAAGATAGATAGACGTTTCTCCAGAGCCTTATGATAATCTAACCCCCGCGCAAATCGGGCTACCCAGCCCCTTGGAGATCCTAGGTTGTCCAACGGTTCTGCTTCGTCGGTCAAGTATGACAGCGCAACGGAGATGATGGATCGCGCGTCGTACATAGATTCACGTGGATGAGTGTATAGGTGAATCCGGGCACGGCTGTACCCGGAGCCTTCGAGTAGCCCATCCTCATATCGCGCTTGGAGTGTTCTCTCTGCCTCGACGAATGGTTCTGCGCTTGTGATACCGACTGCGTGAAAGCCAGCCTCAAACGCCAGAGATTTGATATCGTCACTGAGAGACATTTTAACCTGCCGCCAAAATTACACTACGATGCGCCTATCAGCTTGCGCTTAAGTTCCATGTAGTACATGAAGTTGTCGTATGGGATATCAGGCGGTATAGTATGGTCTATTTGCGGAATGAAACCTCCGGATTCCAGCAGTGGCGGGATCTTGGCGTAAAGCTCGGTCTCAATTGCTTTCCTATCCTTCGCCAATTCTCTTTTGTCGATTCCACCGCTCAATACAAGGTCTCTGCCATACTCCTTGCGCAGACGCAAAGGATCCATTCCCGCGGCCTGCTCCAGTGGTCATATGCAGTTGATTCCCGCCTCGATTATCAGGGGTATCAGCGCATCGATCGTCCCGTCACTGTCAAGCCAGAAGTACTTGATTCCAGCCTTGCGCATTCGCTCGACAATCTTCTTGTATCTGGGAACGAAGAACTTTCGGAAGATCTGAGGAGAAATCAACGGTGAGTTCTTGCCAGCGAAATCCTCGAAGAAATTGAAGTAGTCAAACTGCACCTCTTGCAGTGCTCGCTCAACAACCGCCAACATGAAATCCGTGTGAAAGTCGAGCATTTCTTCCACGAAAGCCGGGTCGTCAAAGAATAGATATGAGAGATTCTCGGTGCCTACCCATGCTCTCAATCCAGAGTATAATCCAAAAGCGGCGTTCGGGAGCAGGCAGAGGGGATAATCACGGGTCTGCCAAACCCGCACCCATTCCGACCACCAGAGGGGATATCGTATCGGAATATGGGGGTCGTAATGCTCGCTCACCAGCCGTCGGAAGCTTTCGCGGTCGGTCACAGGAAACGAGATATAGGTATCCATGCACATTCGCATACCTCTGACCATACCCTCTTTTAGCGCCTTGGTCACGATGCCGTTCGGGTGACGAGCAATTATGTACCGTTCGTCTTCTTCCAACACCTGGTATTCGAAACCCGGCCACATACCAACGTGGATGGGTGCAAACGCTCGACGGTCAATACCAAAGAACGGTTCACCTTCGAACCAATTCAGATATAGCTCCCCACGAGGCATTCCCTCGGCAGTTCATCTGTCAATAGTCTGCTGCCACAATCCCATCTCATAGTTTGGCACTACATCTACCGGCTCAAAAGCCATGACTTTCAAGAAGCACTCTCTATCGTTCATCGCCTCTTCCTAAACAACTTGCCTTTTCCGAATTCGTTCTATTTTCTTTACCGCAATCAAATCTGCAAATCGCTGGGCATTTCTCTTAATCTTAGACAAACTCTCGGGTTTGAATAGCGCCACCCACTCTTCAGGCACTGAACCAGCGCCGTTCAGCGTACCCGCGAGCATAGCCGCTCTTCCAGCTATCGTGTCTGCATCGCGTCCGATATTCGTGCCACCAATTGCCGCCAGCCGGGTGTCACCCTTTGCAACTTTGAAAATAGCGAGGGCAAAACCCAGGACCTCCAAGGGATCTATCAAGTGATAAAAGAGACACTTTTCGTAGAGTTCCTGGCGAACAGCAAATACATCATCATACTTCTCGGCAATCTCCAAGCAGGTCTCCAGGTAATGATGAACCGATTCAAAAGGTCGGTTGTCGAAGGTTATCAGCCTGTCTTTTGGAGCCGCCTTTAGAGCAGCCTCACATATACTATCAACCGTGGCATGGGGCTTAAGTGCTTCCGCAACTGCTGCACACAAGACTGCCGCGGCAGTCACATCAAGACCACGCTGGTACATATACGACACAGCTTTTGCATCTATAACCGCGTATTCTGGATCCCCCAAATGGTAGACGCCGACCGGTTCCATACACATGACTGTTGAGCCAGTGACCACATTCCAATGGCCTGTAATCCGTGGATCCCAGCCTTGGCGGATCAAATCGTATGAGTTGCCCATGCAATGCGGATAAAAGTGGTCTCTATTCAGGCGCTCGTACCACGTTTGGCCAAAATGCCGAGCCATCACTGGCATGCCATCTCTCTCTATGTAAGTTTCAACCAGGTGCATGGCCATTTGGTTGTCGTCTTCGCCCTCGAGGCGACGTGGGTCGAGCACGGTTGTTATTCCACCAGGGTGTTTTTCGTCCACTTCCCAATAAAACCAACCTTCGACAACCGAACCCATTGCATTCCCGATAGCCCCAGCCAATATGCAGCCATGAATCTTATCCACAAGCAAGGAATCTTCGCCTTTCTTGCTTTGAACCAACTGCTCCGTGATGCCAATTATACTCTGTTCTGTCTCGACACGCCTGCGCACAAGCTCGATTATCGGGTACCATTCCTCAGCGATCGGGGTTGCCCATTCACGCCACTCATCGGGGAATATCTCCTCGCCGCCATAGGTTCCAAGAATAGCACCAGCTATGGCCGGTGAAACGAGATACGCGCTGTTCGGCACGGCCAGGAGCAGGCACATCAACTTGCGTGGATCTTCGTAGTACCTTTCGAGCAGGGGAAGCACAAAGCTAATTGGATTGTATGCTATCCATCGTGTTTCACGAGAATCTAATGGGTACCCGCCTATGCGGAGCCACCAGTCCACAAACTGGTCTTCTGACGCGTTTTCCAGCCATCTGGCCCCTCGAATCGGAATATTTGTGTAGTAGAATAAATCTTTGTTATATCTATGGGCTATCCTAAGAGTGGTATCTACTATCTTCTGTGGTTGAGAGTCAGCATCAAAAGCGGTGGCGATGGCGGCGGCACACAGACCTGCCCAGTCTGCCCCCACTCGAGGCTGAGCAACGGAAGCCAATTCCACGCCATCCAAATAAGCATATTCGGGATCTGCAAAGTGATATATACCGACCGCAGGCATTGAGGCACAAGTGATGCCAGACGGCGCTACCCCGAGCCCGCTGAGCCTGGGGTTCATTCCTTCTCTTAACAGCTCCTGAATTGTATGTATGCCATCCCATAAATGAACTGGCGACGACAATTCGGGATCATCTTTAAGGAGTAGTGCAAAATCCTCGGGTGTAGCCCTTCCGTTTGCACGCAGATATGCCCTTATGCCCAAGTCAACGAAAGGCGTGACTTTTCTAACATCTACTCGCCCTCGTGCTTCTTTATGGTCGGTCACCCTTCGTAGATTTAGCTCGAATATCTTGCTCTTGTCTTCAACCCTAAACGTCTCAGGATAGGCGAACTTCGAAAAACCCAGCTCTGCGCCAATCACTGAACCAATCAAGCATCCTCTTATCTTAGATTCCAAAGCTATGTTAACCAACTAGATACCCCCCCAAAAGAAAAACAAGGACTGAGAGCATGATCGCTAAGGATAATTATCGCTCTTAGTGCTTGTTTTCGATGAAAATCTGCTTTAATCCTCTGAGTTAGAGGACCGATTTCACCGCCTGGATTATATCGGCTCGCGTGGGTACACACGCATCTTCCAACGGTTCACTCATTGGAATTGGCACATCTTTGCCGGACAACGGTATCGGCGGTGCGTCAAGGTAGTCCCAGCCTAGCGTTCCGTCGGAGAACCTGTACTCACTGACTTGGCGAATAATGGTTTCTCCAACGCCACACCGTGGATATCCTTCCGAAACCGTGATAAGCCGCCCAGTCTTGCGAACGGAATTGGCAATTGTTTCTACGTCCAGTGGATTCAGGGTTCGAGGATCAATCACCTCGACGTTTATACCTTCTTTCTCGAGTTCCAGAGCCGCATCCAGGGCGAAATGTAGCATCCGGCTGTAAGCCACAATCGTGGCGTCCGTCCCTTCGCGCTTCACATCCGCTACTCCGAGAGGGATTATATAATCCTCGGCCGGAACGGGTCCCATCACTCCACTGTACAATACCTTGTGCTCGATGAAGATAACAGGATTGTCATCCCTGATTGAGGCCTTCAGCAAGCCCTTGGCATCATAGGGAGTTGACGGCATCACCACATACAGGCCAGGAATGTGAACAAACCATGCTTCCAGGCTCTCGGAATGGTGAGCTGCGATACATCGGCCAACGCCACCTTCTGTTCGAAGGACTGTGGGTACTTTTGTCTTTCCACCGAACATATAGCGGTTGTAGGCCATATTGTGAACAATCTGGTCGGAAGCTATCGTAGTGAAGTCGATATACATAATCTCAGAGACAGGCCGAGTACCTCGCATAGCAGCTCCCGCCGCCGCACCAGCTATTGCCGCCTCGGAGATGGCAGTGTCAATGACGCGCTTAGGACCAAACTCTGCGTATAGGCCTCGAGTCGCTGCGTATGCGCCACCATAGAGGCCGACATCTTCACCCATGATGAAAACATTCGGATCTCGCTTCATTTCCTCGCGTTGGGCATCCACAATCGCCTGCCCATACGTAATGATAGGCATGCCGTACTTTTCCTCAATTTTGGTGGCTGCCTCTTTGTTTAGTTTGGGTAGAGCTGCCTTTGGTGCACCGCCAGACTGCTCTCGCACTATGCGGCGCATTTCGGCTTCTATGGAATGGACTCGCTGCAGGAGCGGTTTCTCCCGAATCTTCTCGGCTTCCCATCGCTCTTTGTCAATCGGGACGTATACATCATCGTATAGCTCGCTTGGGTCGGGATACGGGCTTTCCATCGCGAACTTCGTGGCCTTTTCTATGGTCTCAGTTGCGATATCACGAATCTGGTCAGCCTCGGCTTCTGTCAGAATCCCTGCGTCAATAAGCTTTTTGCGGAAGCATTCTATCGGACACTTGCACTTCCACTCGGCTTCCTCGTCCTTGGTTCGGTAAATGCGCTGATCGCTTATGGAGTGCCCGAACCACCGGTAGGTCTTGGCTTCGATTAGAGTCGGACCCTCTCCCTTGCGGGCTCGTTCAACCGCACGCAATACCGCTTCTCGGACTGCCAGAACGTCCATGCCGTCCACGATCTCACCGGGAATACCATACGCGCTTGCACGGTCGGCAACGTTTTCGATCTTCGAAGCCTGCCCAGCATCGGGCACTGATTTGTCGTGGAAGGGTACGGACATACCATACAAGTTATTCTCGCAAATGTATACAATGGGTAAGCCGCCGAGCAGTGCAGCTCCCATATTCAGGGACTCGTGGAAGCTACCCGTATTGCTGGCGCCGTCACCGAAGAAGCAGAGTACGACGTTTTTCGTACCCTTGTACTTCTCCGCCAAAGCAGCACCAGTACCAATGGGGATGTTGCCGCCGACGATGCCGGTGGAACCGAGATTGCCTTTTGCGACATCGGCGATGTGCATTGATCCGCCGCGCCCTTTGCAGTAGCCCGTGGCCTTCCCCATTAGTTCGGCCATCATCTTGTTCCAGTGCTCTTGGCGCTCTTCCTCAGTATGCGCATGCTTGCGCCCAATTGCTCCGCAATGACCATGGCCGCGGTGTGTGCTGGCAATGACGTCGTCCTCGGTGATAGCCGAGATTGCGCCGACTGCGACAGCCTCCTCGCCAGCATAAAGGTGAGAAGCCCCCTTTATCACTCCTGTCTTGAGAAGTTCTGCAACTTTCTCCTCAAAGAAACGGATTTCATACATCTGGCGGAGGAAATCGCTGAGTTCCTCCTTGCTCAGACCCAGGCCTGTGGTTTTTGATGATGTTGCGGTTTTTGGACTAGCCATTTGTGACTCCCATGTGAATACGGAAACATATTGCATTAATTACGCTTAACACCTATCATTGTAGAAGCTTGCCTCAGTTTAGTCAACCTTACCCCCTCGCACCCATCTTACGCTCAAGAATTGATCACATCTTGTCAGCCAGGTTTCACCTGTACACACAGGTGGAAAAAAATACTATAGGCGATTGTAAGATTTTCGAGGTGTAGAAGCTGTGCTGTGGCGTACATTGGCAATCGTTATTCTATTAACAATTGCGGTGGGAGTGTTTGTCGAGCATACCCTGACGAACGTGCAGATTCGAACAATTGCGTCGGCGCGTTCGGCAGATGTAACTGGTGGTACTGTAGCAATCGAGGGGACAGTGACTTACGCGAAAAACAACAGGTTCGTCGTGCAGGACGGCACAGGCAGAGCAGAGCTTACGACCTGCCCATTATGGTACAAGCGTATCAATCTCCACGAAGGCGACAAAGTGGTTGTGGTAGGCGAGGTCCTCAACAATCCTCCGCTGGCACGCAACTGCGATTTCGTGATGAGCACATACAAGATATTTCGAGACAAGGACATAATTGAGGTCCGCAGGGGTCCTGGAAAACCACCGTGGGCATTCTATCATCGAGGGACAGCGGCGGGATATTGAACAAAGATTGACTTCTTTACACTCCTCGTTGCCTGACCACTGCTGTCAAAGCCCCTAACCTCTATCAAGTGGTCACCTTCGCCAAGCAGGAGAGTGTTCACAGAAAACAACGTGGACGGGTCATTGCTGATTCCTCGAAAAGCACCATCTACGTACAGGCAAACGTAACTCACTCCACCGAGGCTTTGACTGTCGAGACCAATGCTGAGAGTACTGCCCGTAAAAAGCCGACCTGACTTCTGAGCATCTGTCTTACGAGCTTGGAGATACTGGCTGCTGCAACGCTCTATTTCGGACTTGATTGTGGCGGGTGCGAACTCAGGCAACAAGATCCTGATGTGTGTGACAGTACCCAGTCCGTCAGGTAATCGCGCCAACGCATCATCCCTCCTGCCAACAATCGGCGGCAGTGGCACCCAATCATCAGCGCCCGTCGCTTTTATATCCACACGAAAGGATTCCTTTTCATTGCCGGGATGGTATGCCAGGCCAATACAGCCAGAGAATAGAGGGGGCGCCCCTTCGAGCGACGGATCCCCGGGGGACGCCGGGCCGACAACCAACACCTGCGGCATACCTTTGGCTAAGAGAGCATGGCGCGATGGCTGAATCATAAAGCCGCCACGTGTTTCATTAGCCGACCCGTCCTTTTCTCCACGGGCTATGGGTGCGGTGGAAATGGTTATGACACCAGTATGATTTGTGTTGATACGGCCAATGCCAGTATAGCCAGTCGCGTCGAAGCGTCCCACCCCTCGCACTGGGCGGACGACAGTGGCGATCGTTTGCTCGCCATCAGAATATACCACCCGCACCAGTCCGCCAACTTTGTTTTCGATTCTAATCTCTCTTGGATAGCGAACCGGTATCTGAACGCTTATCACCAAGAGGTCGCCGTCTTTCGGAATATAGTCAGCTGGCAAAGGTTTTTCTTTGCCCTCGACAACTACGAACACCGGATTGCCCACAAATGGAGCGAGATTTCGAAAAATCGCTTCTCCAGTGCAAATATCGGTGCATATGCCGGAAGCTCCTGCGTCATGACCGCCAAACCCTTTGGGAGACTGCGCAAACTCTTTCGGAAGGATGCTGAACATTCGGGTTTCTTCGATGCGGCATTCTTTATGTCCAGAGACCTTTATGCGAATCCCATGCACTGCGGTCGCCGAGACGGTACCGGGCACGGCATAGACGCTAGCCGCGTAACCTTGGACAACGGTGGAGGCTGGGCGTATGACAGTGCCTACCCTATGATAACTAGTGTCCCCTGCTGGCTCCCTCACTTCGACAAAGCCGCCAGTGCTGTTCAGAATGCGGATCTTGAAAAGTTCGCGCGAGGCATGAGATTCGGTTTGCTGACACTGCCCACATGATAGGAAACAGAGAATTGCCAAGCACATGAGGACGGCTGTACTTGAAACGAGAGCTAAGAATGTTTGATAAATCTTGGCTTTATAAGAAGGGGCTTTGCGCTTATGCAGAAATTCAATCTTATCTAGCAATAACATCTGTCCGAAATGCGTCACACAGTACAGACCACCAATCATATTCCTCGAGGTAAACCAGGTCAAACAACATGACTCCATCCGTCAGTCTATTAGCCACACTGATGCTCTTTGCAAAAGCCTCTGGCCTATCCCTGTAGTCCAACAAGTATAGACTACCATAGACCGGGCAAGCAGTGCCAATGGCCTTGCGAGACAATTCGCACGCGGCCTCGACAGTAGCACCTTCGGGCTTACCGCTTCGTCTGGCTTCGTCACGCGTCGGAATCGGATAGTAGCAACCGGTGCATATGTAGTCGAACATCTCAGCGAAACCGGTGTTCTGGTACTTCTCGGTCATCCACTCATAGCCTGCACGAAAGGCACGGCTAGCCCAATTCACACCCACATCATAATACGAATCATACCAAGAGCCTACGTATACGCCAACTTCAGCATCCGGTCGTATTGAGCGCACTAGACTGGTGGCGTCTGAAGCGAAATCGTGGATTTGCCATGCCCGCCATTCCAACCACTTCTTGTAGTAAGGACCTGGTTTCGGAGGCAACCAAGGTTGCTTCTGGATGGCAAAGACGTCTTCGGGCCAGCGAATGTGCGGAACACCAAGCCATGTTTCGAAAGCACTGCGGCTAAGTGCACTGAAGTCGCCATATAGGTTCGGATATCGCATACGGTCGAAGATAATCCCGTCTATATCGTATCCGGAGACCAGCTCTTCGACAATCGTCAATTCGTAATCTCGTACGTCGCCAATAGGGTTCACAAAAATGCCGAAGGTCGGGAGACGCGATTCTGCCGACGGGCGGTAGACTTCTTCGGTATACCAAGTGACAGAATCACCTATGGAGACTTCTGGCAAATGATGGGAAGGTGGCAAGGCAAGAATACAGCCATCCTGGGGAATCTCTAGATCGCTCGTGGCTCCATACGAGACGGAAACAACTTCGTCACCCTTTATGCAAACATACTGCATCCCGTCCTGAGTGGCCAGTCTGTCGCCCGTCTTTCGTGTATAGATAGCCGGCTCGTCTACTGCTGTCCGAGGGTCGAAAACTTCAACGATCACGGGTCGGCCTGCGATCTCGACAGTCCGAACAACTTCATACATGACAACTTGCCATTCCGGATGCGAGTAAGCGGGCCCACGACGCCACTGCCTATGTCCCTCCGAAAATACATTGATGGCCGCATGAACACTTAATCCTTCCGCGTGTCCGGCTTCCAGCATGGCGGCAAGAAGGTCGAAGCATTTCGGATAATGCCTCCCACCTACTTCGCCAAGTCGGGGCGCGTGTTTGCTCAGGTGAAGCACTTCGCCACTTAAGGGCTTCACGTCTACAATGAGGGTGTCTATTCCGGCCGCTTTGGCTTTGAGCACAATATCCTGGACTTGCCCCTTTGTGGAAAGACGGTGGCAGTTGGCCTCTGCATCACACCAAAGAAGCCTACGCTGTCTATTCCGAGAAAACATATCCCGCTCTAGTCCTCCCTCGCACGGTTAGCTCGCCGAGATTGTACCACAGAGCGCAGTGGAGCGTAAAACAGATGGTCAGGCTACTCGCGGAGGAATGCTGTGCAGTACTCCAGCTACCTCCTTGTGCCGGATTGGATTAGTGAAGGGTTATTGAGCTTTTTGACGAACAGTGAGAAGGGGGCAAACATGTGATGAAAATCACTTTCCGGACATGCATAGCTGTTGTCGTACTCCTGGCGGCTACTGGCTTCGGGGATTGTGCTCATCAGAAGGTCCAGCCAGCCAATCTAGTTTCTAAGGAATGTTCTGCTGCCATTCGTGCAGGTGCAATTTGCAGTCTGACAAATCGCTTGACTGACGAGAAACTTGTCGAAAGTACTGGGGTGACCTGGTCATCGGAACTGCACATCCTGGACGGCAAGAGCTTGTCTATGCCCGGAGAGCAAATGTCGGCAAAGAAAGGGCCAGATGTCGTCGAAGAAGAGGTCAGCCGAGAGGACGGCACAACTCTGTGCACCAAATTCGAGCTCGAAGGCAGTGACATCATAGTCACACAGGTTGGGCACTCACACGCGAAGGGCGTGTCTGGCATATCGTGGGCAATTGCCGAGGTGCCAAACAGTGTTTCCGTTCTCGTACCCGGCGACAGCGGCCAGCGATTCGGATCTGAGGCGCCGACCGGCATCCAGAGCTTCGAATACCCCATGCATTGGGAAGCGCCGTTTGTAATCCTCCAAGCCAGAGAAGGCGGTGCTGTCATTCGTGCCGAGGATCCACAATTTCACTTCAAGAATTTGACGATAGAACACACTGGCAAGTCGTTCCGCCTGCGTCTTGAGACGCGAAACTTCGCTCCGTTCACCGAAAAGGCGGATATCCGTTCGGTGAAGTGGCGGATCACAGTCTACAAAGGTGGTTGGCAAGTCGGCGCCGCAATATACCGCCAATGGGCAGAAAAGGCATACGGTCTGACAGCGCTGGATCGGAAAGAGCCTACTTGGGCTAGCGAAATCAGGTTTGTGGTGACCATGGGAACGAGTATTCCCGTTTTGCAGGCACTGGCGAGCAAGGTCAACCCCAGTCAGACACTTCTTTACATTCCCGACTGGCGCAAAGACGGATACGACCGGAATTACCCAGACTATACAGCGCGACCGGAGTTCGCAGATTTCGTTGAGAAAGCGCACCAATTGGGCTTCAAGGTTATGGCGCATGTCAATTACTTCGGCTGCGACCCCAAGAACCCTCTCTACGAGAAGTTTAGCAAGTATCAACTTCGTGACCCGTTCAACGGTGCACTGCAATGGTGGGAGTGGACGCGCGCCAATCCACCGATAAAGTTCGCCTACATCAATCCGGCTAGCAGTGAGTGGCGCAAGCTGTTTGTTGAAAAGATGAAAGAACTGGTGGCTGCATACCATGTTGACGCACTTCATCTCGATCAGACCCTTGTCATCGTAAACGATAGCAATGGCTTGATAGATGGTCTCTCGTGCATCGAAGGAAACATCGCTCTTCATCGCGAGCTGAAAGAGGCTCTGCCGCACATAGCACTAAGTGGTGAGGGGCTGAATGAAGTCACCTGCAGGTATGAGGAGTTCGCACAGCGGCATGTGAGGGGAATTGAATTCGTAGAGGGAACATGGAACGACCAACAGCTTGCGATGGCGCATCCCGTTAGTTCGGCAGTCCTGCTCCCTTACACGGCCATCTACGGGTATCTCGGCCTACCTAATCCGGACGCTCGACTGGGTACATATCTGGCATGGCAACGAGCTTACGAACACTATGGAGTCATACCCACACTGCCATGGCCCACAGTCGAGCAGTTGTCCGAGCCATCCCACTTTATCAGAGACGTCCTGAATATGGCCATTTTCTTCCAGAAATACAAACCGGTCGCCGACTTCTCCAGCGCTTGGCAGCCGAACGATCTCTTTGTCTACCGGCTTTCTGACGGGCGTCAGGCGTTCTATGGCAGAGAGCAAGGCATTGTGTTCGGAGTGAGGAATCCCGGCGGTGGCACACAGATAATCTCCCGTCGACTGGAAGGAGTGACAGAAGCCAGGATCGCTGGGTCCGTGCCTGGATGGCCAGCCTATGACAAGGAGCGAATCTTGGGACTCAATCCGAGAGCTAGCTACCCATGGAGTCCGGAGCCAAGGAATCTTGATGTTTTTCACATCTCCGACATGCCACAGGGATTTATGATTACGCAGGCGGGCATCCACCCAGAGTTTGCCCGATTGAGAATTGACGACACTAGAAGCCGCATAGACTTATGGCGGTTTCAGGGCAAAGGATCGTCAGGTGTAAGGTTGAGGGATGGCACGGTCCGAGAGTATCCGGGCATCACTTTCAGCGATCCCGACTCGGGTGGCAACGTCCAGCTTGAGGGCGAAGGGCTGTTTGCCCATCCACCTTGGAGGATGACTCCAGGGAACTCGACCTCTGAAGCCGCTGTCACGTTCATCAACTATTCACTAACGCTACCAAAGGGCGCGAAGGTCGTCTTCCGAAGCGGTGTGTGTCTGAGATCTGGCGCAGTGGGGAAATCTGACGGAGTGACGTTCCGCGTAATTGCCTTATGTGGTGATGAGAGACTCTCCGCAGAGACTCATCATGACGGCGCGGACCCGAAGCCATTAGAGCTAGACCTGACTCCCTTCGCGGGCAAAAAGATCACTCTCCGCCTTGAAAGCGACCCCGGTCCAGCAGGCTCACCAGCGTTCGATTGGGCACGCTTCGAAAAGCCCATGATACTGGTGGAGTCGGCGGAACGGAAATCCATTGGAATCGTTGCAGGTGACAAATCGCTGGCGAACAGCACGCCGGTCGCCTCAGAAGGCAGCGCCACTCTGATGGACAGGGGTAAGGGACAGTACGTCCTGCATGCAATCATGCCGGGAACGGTCATCATACCATTTTCAGAGCCTATACCCTTGAATCTGCCGTGCGAATTGCTGGACGTGAAGTTTGCGAATCACATGGTATTGGCTGATGGCATAGAGAAACCGGCGGCAAAGTATGCGAAAGCGAAAATTGAGGATGCGGTCTGCGTTGGAGAGACCCGACGCGCTCTCCACGAACACCCCCCGGATATGGGGCAGACGATTATTGACTACTGGCTGCGTCTACCGGCGAAAAGGTGCAAGTTAACAACGGCTATTGGCATCAGAGACGGCTCGAAATCAAACGGCGTGAAGTTTGAAATCGAGGCAAACGGTCGTCAACTCTTGTCCAGGACTCTTAGACCTAATACTGGATGGGTCCCAATAGAGGTGGACCTTACTCCGTGGGCAGGACAGCCTTTGATGCTCACATTTATCACTGATTCTGTGGGTGACAACGGCTTTGACTGGGCTGTATGGGCAGAACCTAGAATTGCGGAAGAGTAGACGACAGTGGTGGTTTACCATACGACTAAAACAGCGCAGGGAAGGGTATATCATTTGTGATTTCTAAAAGCGGACGTACGCTTCTGATGTTTGGAGAGCACCTCGCAACGAACCATTAGATTGGAGCCAAGCTCAGTTCGTTACAAGGGAATCCCTTACGAAACACTCGCTCACTCTTCCTCGCTGTAGGGTTCGTTGACACGTTGTCTGCTTTGTCGTATCTTGTATATAAGCCAATATTACATCAAGGGGTACCTGCGAGTGCCTAGGGTATTGATAGACGGCCTGGTAGTTGACTACATTGAGACTGGGTCAGGTGTTCCGATAATTTTCATACCCGGCATCACTGAATTCAAAGAAGCGTTTGGATTCCAATTTCGTGGACTCGCTGACAAGTATACGGTGGTCAGCTATGATGTGAGGCGCGGCCTGAAGCGAGCGGCAGATTACACACTGGATCTCCTGATTAATGACCTCTACCGCTTCATGGATGCCATCAAGTTAACCAGTGCCGTCATCTGTGGACATTCTTTCGGAGCACTCATAGCCACACGGTTCGCCGTGGAGCATCCGGAAATGGCAGACGCGCTGGTGCTGGTGTCCGCTTTCCCCAGTCCGCCCGATATTTCTCCGGACCGCTTCATTAACTGGATCTCCTCGTCGCCCCATTCACTGCACAGATTGCTTGGGACAGCTCTGAAGACGCAAGTTTCCAGACTATTCCGCGGAACAGGGCTGCGCACTCCGGCAATGCGGGATGCAGTAGCGGCAGTCGGTGGGATCAGCCCTGCACTCAAGACTTCGCGAACGACCATATCCCAGCGACTGCGCATAATTCAGAAGACTGACCTGCGGCCGATGCTTCCAATGGTGCAAGTACCGACGCTGGTCGTGGTCGGGTCCCGCGACCGAGCGTTTTTTCTCAAGAGCGCTCAGGAAATCCACGAGGCCATACCTGATTCCACTTTGGAGGTTGTCGAAGGTGCTGCCCATTTCTGCTTCTTGACGCATCATGACCAGTTCAACTCCGCGGTGGACGACTTTTTGATGGAGCATTTACCTGAGATCGCTTAAACTAGCAACGACATGGTATATCATCAACAGCCGCGAAATTCGCGGACTACTAGCAGGGGCATTAATTCCAAATGATAGATACTCACTGCCATCTGAATCATCCCGACTATGCTCACGACCTCCCGGATGTACTACTGCGTGCTGAGAAAGCAGGGGTTACTGACGTCATATGCGTGGGATACGATCTGGAGACCAGCGCAACGGCGGTTCGGCTTGCGAGAGAAATACGAATGATTTACGCGTCAGTCGGGATACATCCCCATGACGCGCATACGTATGACCCAGGCGCGGACATGCTCTTGCGTAAAATGGCCTCGGATAACAGAGAGGTGGTAGCCATTGGTGAAACCGGTTTGGACTATTACCGAAACCTATCACCCAAGAACGTGCAACAGGCGGCGTTTCGTGCCCACATTCGGATGGCTCATGACCTTAATCTTCCCCTTATCGTTCACAGCCGTGATGCACAAGCCGACGTACTGGCTATACTTAAACAATGTGGAGTTCCGGCCGCCGGAGTAGTGATGCACTGCCTGCCGAGCGATCCAGAGTTTGCCACGCAGGCAGTCGAACTTGGGTGTTACGTTGGCATCGCTGGGCCGGTGACGTTTAAGAACGCCGAAAAACTCCGAGGTATTGTAAGCAAGCTCCCGCTGGAGCAAATCCTACTGGAAACAGATGCGCCGTATCTTACTCCACATCCACACAGAGGAGAGAGAAACGAGCCTTCCTACTTGCCGTTGATAGCTTCGGAAGTGGCTTCCGCACTCGGCGTTGGTCTAGATGAAGTGATGGCAAAAACAACTGAAAATACGCGACAATTGTTTGCTTTGACGATAGAAGAGTGAATCACTTCCCTGCCATTGCACGAATTGGTAGTAGAAGTATAATTGTTTTCAAGCTTACAAAACTTGTGCTTATTCGAGGCAACAATGCTTAGACTTATTCTGACAGTTCTTCTCCTGCTGGTGATGTGTATACCTGACTTCGGGGGTGAGCTAGTGAATCGAATTCAGCACAATGGAAAGCCAATGTTCATGATAGGCGTATACGCTTATCCGTCCAACAAGCTGGATAAGGCTGCTTTGGAAGACCTTGCCTGTGCCGGCTTCAACTGCATAATAACGCCACCGAGCACGCCGGACGAGATATTCGAAGAGATGTCCCGCCTGGGAGTATGCGCAATTGTGCCCATACGGTATGATTCACCCTTCACAGGAGATGAGACCGCGCGCAAGGCTGCAAGGGAGAATATTGAGAAGATACTGAGCAGGCTGAGAGACAAACCGGCGATTCTCGGTTGGGAAGGGCCAGACGAACCCCTCTGGAACTGGAAGTATCCGTACCAATACCCAAACGATGTTCCACTGTGGGAACACAAAGCAGAGGCACAAGTGGAGGTACTTCAGCGTCTTTCAGCAATCAAAGACGGCTATGCTTACCTGAAATCTTTGGACCCCGGGCACCAGGTTTTTCTAAATTTCGCGCCGCGATCACAAATCGAGGAGTTGCAGTGGTTCGCCGGCCGTGGAGCCAAACATGGCTCTCAGCCCGACGGACGCCCAGCGGCCGATGTCTTTGGTGTTGATATATATCCCGTCCCTGGCGGTGGCGGCAACAATGGACCAGTGAAGGGAATCATAACCCCCAGCATAGCCGCTGTAGGAAGGTTTGCTCAGAAACAGCGAGAAATCGCGGGGAATGCGCCTATTTACCTCGTTTTGCAGGGATGTGGCATTCTGGAGTGGGATTCCGAGAAGCGAACTAATGCGCAAAGGCGACCAACATTCCAGGAAACTCGTTTCATGGCTTTCCAAGCAGTGGCAAACGGAGCGAACGGAATTCTTTGGTGGGGCACAGCGTACATCGAACCGGACAGCCAATTGTGGAGCGACATCAAGCGAGTAGCTAGCCAACTTCGAGCCCTAGCACCTGTCCTGGCAAACGGCGAAGTATCTCCTGTGAAATGTTCAACTAGCGGCGTTGAATCAATCCGATACTCCTGGAAAGGGTATGACTATGTGATTGCAGTCAACACGACAGACCAATCATTGGACGGCGTCTCCATAAGCTGGAAGGGGCTGAAACCTGGAAAGATTGGCGTCCTGTTTGAGCAACGAACTGTCGCATCGGAGGCAGGCAAACTCATCGACAACTTCAAGCCATACGAGGTCCATGTTTACTCAGATGACTCTCATATTCCCGGAGTTGGCGAAAGAGTCAAGTGCGCTTTTGGCCTACCGCTCAATTCCGATCAACTGAAAGGCAAGTCTTTCTCGGAAGTTGCTGAGCTACTTAGAAAGCTAGGGTTCAACGCCGTATGCGCCGTCCCAGAGGATCGTGAGCTAATCCGCGAACTGCACAGGGCAGGCATCAAGGTTTTCGCTGAGATGAGTATGTTCTGCGGCAAGAGGCACTGGGAGTCTCATCCTGAGAGCCGACCCATCAACTCCGTGGGCGAACCCATTGCGGAGCCTTTGCCTGGATATGCGGGGGTTTGTCCGAACCAGGAATGGCTGAGAAAAGAGATCCTGGATAATGTCCGTAGAAAGTTCTCCGAGTTTGAGTACGACGGTCTGTGGCTAGACTACATACGCTATCCTGGGCTGTGGGAGCGGAAGAAACCGGTGCTCGAAGACGCCTGCTACTGTAGTGTCTGCCTAGCGAAGTTTGCTCAAACCTTCAAGATCACCTATCCGAATGATTTGCTAACGAATAAAGACAAAGCCAGCTGGATTCTAGCTAACCACCGTGAGGACTGGACAGCATTCAAGTGCAATACCATTACTGACTTCGTGGGGCAAGTTAGGGCTACCATGAAGCAATACAACCCGGGAGCGATTCTGGGTATTTTCAATGTTCCTTGGAGGCGCGAAGACTTCGGCGGCGCTGTCATCAATGTACTAGGGCAAGACATTCGAGCGCTTGCCGAGTACGTGGATGTGTTCTCACCGATGGTGTACCATCTGATGTGCGGCTTTCCAAGGAAGTGGATTGGCGATTACACGGATTATGTGCGGGAGAATACGCACAGGGACGTTTGGCCCATAGTGCAAGTGTGCGATGAGCCGATCAAGATGACCGATGCAGAGGTGTACCAGACCTTGCGCCAAGGCATTGACGCCTTTGGTGGTTCTGGAGTAATGGTATTCACTCTAGGTCATGCATTGAGCGATCCCGCAAAGCAGGATGCATTGAAGGAAGCTTTTCGGACCCAGTACTGACGCACACGAATCCTATGGGTCTGCTCGGCCAGCCTTTAAGTCATCCAGGTACTGCTGGCCCCGTACTATGCGCTCAGACGTCACTGGGTGAGTCCGGAAAATCTGCTCAAACTCCGACGGTTGGCGACCCTCCATCTGCAGGAGGGTATTAAAGAAGTTAATCAGTCCCTGAGGATCATACGCGCCCGATTGGAACATGTACTTAATGCCTAGGCGGTCGGCTTCATATTCCTGCTTTCTGCTCCATCTCAGTGATCTGAGATCTGCCAGAACGCCCGCGATCGTCTGCACGTCTCCTTTTGTCAGCGTCGCGATTAGGATATTTACCCGCATTTGGTCTTCTATCTGTTCCGCGTGATGCCTAGCATCGACATGAGCTATTTCATGAGCAATCACGCCCGCCAGCTGATCCCTGCTGTTCCGAGTAGCATCAATCAGGCCCTTGTTGATATATATCCAGCCTCCGGGGAGCGAGAACGCGTTTACTTCCTTGACGTCCAGGATCTTGAAAGTGTAGTCAATACCCTGCCGTGTGGTATATTTGACAAGGTTCTGCCCTATATCGTTGACGAGTTCATTTAGCTGGGGATCTTTGTTTACGGGGTACTGCTTTTCGACTTGCTGAGAGGCTTCTCGGCCTATTTCTATCTCTTGGTCGCGCCCGATAGAGCAGCCCACAGTATACACCGCACTGGCTACCAGGAGGAGGGAAATAACAAGGTAGTGACCTCTACGCATTTGCCTAGTCTCCTTTCGAATTTGGTTTTGCCCCCAGCCTATGCCAAAGCTGTTCGACGCTGTCCCGCGTTTCACGCACAGCATTCAGCACTCTCTCGCCGATATCTGCAGAGGGAATCTTCACGCTTCGATATGCTTGGTCTAGCGAGCGAAGACTATTCTCCAGCTCTTGCTTTGCTCGTTTGGTATCACCTTTGCCTAGATACTTTCTTGCTTGATCCAGATGCTCCTTCGCTGTAGAGATGAGAGAGATTGATTGGGTCTCAGAGGCTCCGCCGGCAATTCGATTTGCTTTGATTGCGGCAATCTCCGCCCTTAGTGCAGTCACCTCCCGCTTCAGAGAGTACAACTGCCATGCCACATACCCGAGCAAAGCTATGAGAACCATCGTGAAAAATCTTGATCCCTGACGCCGCATGCTCACACCTCGCTACTCCAGCCCTGTATTCAATAGTCCGGAGACGCTCCGTGCCCAACAGGTTCATTACCAATACACTGTGTTTGCCAAATGTTCACTAGACAACTGCCATTATAACAGGAGGCGTTTGCTCTGTAAAACAATCAACTTAGGCTTGCCCGGAAGTACCCCAAAACTATGCGTGACCTTCTCATTTTGCATTCCCAACCGGACCGACAACCACCAAGGTATATACGTCGGGGTGAAGATATTTCTTTGCCGCCGCGTTTACTTGCTCCACGGTCACGCTCCTGTACAGGCTCTGGTACTTCTCAAGGTAATCCATACCCAGACCGTAGATTTCTGCAAAGTGAAGAGTTTCGGCAATCGAACTATTCTTTTCAAGACGACGCGCCGGGAACGAACCCGCAATGAAATCGACCGCCTGTTTGACCTCCTCTTTCGTCGCTCCCTTTTCTTGCATTTGGGCAATTTGACCCAGCACGGCATCAATCGCCTTGTCTACATTCTTTGGATTCGTACCCAGATATGTATACCAGGGACCCGCTCCCAGTGAAGCGTCGAAAGTACTGTAGATGTTGTAGACCAGACCCATATCGTCCCGAATGACGGTTCCCATCCTACTGCCAAGTGCTCCGCCTCCACCGAGTATGTGGTTCATGACGGTTGCGGCGTAGAAGTCAGCGTCGGTTCTCTTCAGCGAACCAGCACAACCGAGAAGGACGGCCACCTGGGACTTACCGGGCATCGGAACCACTATCTTCTGAATGGCCGACTGAACAGGCACATCCGGTATCTGCGGACGTTGGGCGGCGCCACCCTTCCAGTCCCCGAAATACTTCTTGATCTTTGCGAACGCATCCTGTGCGTCTACATCACCAACTATCACAATCACAGCGCCATTTGGCCCGTAGTGATTCCTGTAAAAGCTCACAACATCGTCCCGGGTGATAGCCGAGACGTTCGAAAGTTCTTCCTCTACGCCGAGCCGATGGTATGGGTGATTCTTGGGGAAAACACTGCCATAGAACGCGCGAAACGCCACCGCCTCCGGATTATCCTGCTCCTGCCTGATCTCGGACAAGCGTCTTGACTTCACCTTGGCAAACTCTTCTTCGGGAAATGAAGGATTCCTCAGCACATCGGACATCAAATCCAGCAGTAACTCGAAGTTCTTCGAAAGCGAATACCCAGAAAGACTGGCGTATTCGGATTCAGCACCCATGGCAAGTTGGATCGCATGGAAATCCTTCTCTTCCGCTATTTCCTGAGTAGTCCGCTTTGCGGTTCCACTAGTCAGAAGCTCGGCAGTCATAGAGGCTAGACCTTTCTTGCCGTCAGGATCCAGCATACCTCCGGCATTGATGCTTCCCTGTACCGCTACGGTGGGGTTGCTTCGGTTCTCATAGACTATCACTACCAGTCCATTTTCCAGCACAGTGCGGAAAGCCTTGGCTTGACTCCGCAAGGACGGCGAAATGGGTTTAGAAGCCTCTACTGCAGAGCCTGGCAGGGCCTTCTTGTCAAGTAATCGTGGGCTAGACTTGCGTGCCTGGGTGCTCATCGACAGAGCAGTCGATTTGGAAGACGAGTTCCCGAGGGCATATGCCTTCCCCAGGGGCTGTTCAGATGTGACGGCGGCAAAAGCTGAGCCTTCAGAAGCCTGTCTATATGCAGGGTATGCGATGGCGAACCTTTCCCGCGCATTTTCGAGAGCAGACTGCGCATCCTGCACGTCGTCCGGGATGAAAGTGACTATGGAGCGATTGTTTCGGGTGAAATACTTCTGCGCAACTCTTTGGACATCCGCCTTGGTAACTTTTCGGACGTTCGGCAGATACTCCTCCACAAATCGCCATGAGTATATAGTTTCGTAAAGGCCCAACTGTCTGGCCTGGCTCGTCACGCTGTCATTTGCATAAACGAATTGCGCCTCAAGCTGATTAAGCGCTTTCTGAAGTTCCTGGTCAGTAATCGGCTCATTCTTAAGGCGTTCGACCTCATCTAGAAGTGCCGCCTCCACATTTTCAATCTTCACATCATCACGAGCCGTTGCCCCTAGTATAAAAAGGTCGGGGTCGCGACTAATTGTCGAACTTGCCCAAGTGTCTGTGGCCAACTGCTTGTCTACCAGCGTCCTATATAACCTGCTACTCTTGCCGTAGCTCAGTACCATCTCTAGAACATCCAGTGCGTAGATGTCTGGATGTCCGATTGCCGGAATATGGTAGCCTATCATCACACGCTGAGAAACTCCTGGCTTCCTGACTACAGCCCTTTTTTCACCCAGCTGAGGGGGTTCTTTGGCGGTTACTTTGGGAGGCTCAGGACCTCGCGGTATCTTTCCAAAGTGTTTGCGCACGAGTTCGAGAACCTTCTCGGTATCGAAATCGCCGACGATGACTATAGTGGCATTGTTTGGCACGTAGAAGGTCTTGTAGTAGGTGTAAAGGTCATTGCGAGTGACTGTTTCCACATCATGCCGCCAGCCTATAGTCGGCCACTGGTAGGGATGCGCTTTGAAGGCAGTCGCATAGAGCTCATAGTACAAGAGATAATCAGGGTCGTTCTCGTTCCCCTCTAGCTCAGAGAGGACCACAGTCTGCTCCGCCTTGAATTCCTTCGGGTCATGCAAGCTATTGGTCATCCGGTCTGCCTCGATCCGCATGGCCAATTCAAGTTTATCGCTGGATAGGGTCTCCCAATAGTAAGTGAAATCCTTCCACGTCGCCGCATTGCTGAGGCCGCCGTTCTGCCTGATTAGCTTATCTATCTCGCCTTTCTTGAAACTCTTCGTGCCTTTGAACTGCATATGCTCCAGAAGATGAGATAAGCCGGTTTTCCCGAGCTGTTCGTTGCGCGAACCAACCTTGTACCAAATGTTGAAGCTGACAACCGGCGCGGCATGTACCTCCTTGGTTAGCACCTTGAGGCCATTTGGAAGAACAGTCTCCTTTACCACGCTTTGTGCTACTGCCGGGAGCGCAGTGAGCAGAATAACCAGGGCAAATACAATGGCTGTAAGGACTCTCGCCGACGAGCGTCGGACGCCGATTCTCGATCTTGTAGAGCTGCGTATTGGATATGGATATTCGGAGGTCAATACCTGAAACTTCCCCTTCACGAACAATCCTCCTGGTTTCGATGTCCGATAATGACTGAACAATTATAGCAGGTTTCCCTGTCCAAGATGCGTGATTGCACCCGCGTCTTGCGAGGAATAGACTTTTGGCGTCGCTTTGGATAGAATTGTTTTGATATGAAGAGTCACGAGAAACCAAAAGCCGTGGTTCTGCTGTCCGGCGGCTTGGACAGCGCAACTGCGGCGGCAATTGCGAAATCTGAGGGTTACGAACTCTATGCCCTGTCATTCGCTTACGGCCAGAGGCATTCCAAGGAATTGGAATGCGCGCTGCGTGTCGGAAAGTCTTTGGGCGTGGCAAGACACGTGATTATGGAATGCGATCTGCGAAAGTGGGGCGGCAGTGCATTGACGGATGACATTGACGTACCTCTCGACCGCCAAGACGCGCAAATTGGCGCAGATGTCCCCATAACCTACGTTCCCGCACGCAATATGATTTTCTTGTCGTTTGCGGTCGGTTTTGCGGAGGTAGTCGGCGCAGACACGATCGTCATTGGAGTAAACCAGCTGGACTACAGCGGATATCCGGACTGCCGTGAAGATTTCTTGCGGTCATTCGAGGAAACGGCAAACATAGGCACGAAAGCCGGGACCGCCGGCGCACGCCGGTTTCGCATCTACGCACCGCTGTTACACATGTCCAAAGCCGAGATCATCCAGCGGGGAACGAGCTTAGGGGTGGATTACTCGCTCACGTGGAGCTGTTATCTGGGTCTTGGCGAGCCCTGCGGCCGATGCGACTCGTGCCTGCTGAGAGCCGAGGGATTCCGACAAGCAGGATTAGAAGATCCCCTCTGGAAAATCCCTGGATACCGCAAGAAGGCAGGCCCTCTGCAGAACACAGCTGATAAGTAATTCCTCTGTCACCCCTTGCGCCAGCGTCACTGCCAAGTTATCCTCTCCGAGTAGGCCACTCTGGGTCTGAAATCTGAAAAGGTTCCAGTCAGCCCTGTTGATTCAAGAAGTGCAAGTGCTCAAGACGCCTATTCGAGCTTTGGTATCAGGTGCTCTCGGTCTTTGCCTGCCACCGACACCTTCACCTTGATGCAATCGAATGAATCATCAAAGGCCGAGATTTCTGCCTTGGGTGGGTTGCCTTTCTCCGCCTGGTAGAGCGCAATAAACATAGCAGACTTCCCCTGCCGTTCGACCATCAGCATTGGAACAGAAGGCTGCTCAAACTGGTCATTTCTCGGGAAGTCGCACAGTACAACTTCGGTTCCCTGCACACCAAGCATGGTCATGCGAAAATGCACATCCGCAAGGCACCACTCTGCCATCCATGTATCATCCTGGGTGAGCGATTTGGCATTCCGAAGCCAAGACCAGGGGGGCTCTGTCGGAAGTTGCACCGGGTTGAAACTTCCCTCTATGGCCGTCTTCCCGTCGTCGCTAGGTACATGCAACAGCCAGCTGTAGGTGTGGCTGTCGGCGGATGTCGCCTGGAATACATCCAGTACATAGGAATCTGTCACCGATATGGTTCGCTGCAGTTTTACTCCGGGGTAAACCAAGCCCTTCAAATCAGCCACAGTAGCAATCTTCACTTCTGGCAGATTCTTAAACTCCAGCAATGACAGCTTTTCGGCAATCGGGGCATGGTCGTTCCTGTCAACCATTAGGGTGTTATGGCTCAGCGTTGTTCTATTCAACTCGCCTGTGATTTTGGCTGAAAACGCATGCGAAGCAGTTGCCAATGCGTTCACGTCCTGCGCCAAAATCTTTCCCCTTCCAAAGAGAATGAGACTCAGCTTGTCCCTGTGCGCGTGAACGCTGTCCAGGTCGTAGGTAACAAACGCAGCCCACCCATCGCTGTGCCAGTACTTCGATCCCTCGACGCTTCGAAGTATCACGTGGCCATGTTCGGGAAATATACGGCTACCCACTGCCGGAGGTTTGGTTTGCTTAGGCTCGACCTCGCGAAACAGGGAGAATACGCCCGGCGATTCTCTCTTTTCGGAGATCAGCCAGCCGAATAACGGCTTCCGGTAGACAGTCCAGGCTATTTCGTACAACTGCTGGTCCGGTAGGTGTATCGTATGACCATATGTGTCGCCAATCTGAGGGATAGTAAGGTCGGGAAAGAGCTCTTGAACCATAGCAGAGAATCCCTGTTCTAGCGTGCGCCCGTTCGCAAATTCGTGAGTGAACAAATCGAGCGAATAGCCGGCGTTACGGAGCATCCAGGCAAGACAAACAAGGCCGCTGAGAGCGGTGTAGTGATAGTTCAGAGCACTCTCGAACCACAAGCCTTCGTCTAGCCAACCATGCTCCATAAGTTGGCGGATACCTTGCTCGCTGTCGAAAGCGCGTCTCACCCATTCAGGCTTGTCGTAGAATAGTCCATACGCCGCCATTGTCAACTTATGCCAAGTAAAGTGGTTGTTGAATCTGCCACCGAGCCCTTCCTGCACCCACCACTCGTCATTCTCAACGACGGCACTCAGCCAGCGGTTGAAGAAATCGCCAATCTTCTTTCGCTCGGCCGGCGTGAAGCAATCATACAGCAGGTCGTATGTCCACAGGGCGTGCAAACCCCAATCGGCATAGTTGAGCCCTACGTCTGGATGGATGAAAATGAACTTATAGTTGGTGTAGTGAAGAAGCACCCGTTTTGCGCGTTCTGCATAGACTTCTTCGCCACCCAAGCGGTAGACGACAGCTGACTGGAAAGCCGCGTATATTGCGGGTCTAACAGCAAAGCCGGTGTGATGGTTGATCTCGGGATAAATTTCCTGCCAGGGTTTCTTCTTGGCTTCTTGCCACCAGGCAGTCTCGAACTTCGGGAGTTCCATTTCCGCGAGCTTGTCGGCATCAGCTTTGAGTTGAATGTACACCCGATTCGCCCAGTCGTAACGAGCGATATTGTGCTTGGCAGTGTCTAGCTGGTGTGGTGTGGCGAAAAGAAAAGGATGAGCGACCATATCTTCACCTTAGACCCAGTGGTAGTGCTTGCTAACGCATTCTACCACCGAGGTTGAGCATTAGGCAAACGAACCCGGTACCGGGAGGTTTATGGTATCCCATGGCACGGCGCACCGTCGACGAAGGACTTCGAAACGTCAGTGCCTAACCTTAAATTAAGTAATTACATTCAACGGTTAACAGGAATGCTAAGACGAAGTACATCCCCCGCACATATCTTATTTCTACTCGTTCTCATATTGGCACTAAGCTCGGCATGCAGTTCGAAGGAAACTGAGATTACCTTCGCCGCGCACATATACACGCCTGGAATAGTGACTGGCGACATTCCAAAACCCTTGACCGAACTGCGGCGCATTGTAACCGAATGGGAGAAAATGCATTCGGGTGTGAAGGTCAAGTTTATCAAACAGCCGGTGGGAGATTATCGCACGTGGGTACTCACCCAGTTGAAGGGAAACGTGGCGCCGGACATTATGAACGTCCAAAGCGAATGGTGCAACGAAAACCGCCAGTACGGCTGGTTCCTGCCGCTGGACAAGTACCTAAACAAACCAAACAAGTATGTTCCTGGCAATAAGCGGTGGATTGATCTTTTTTACAGAGATGCAACAAACGCGCGAAGAGCACCGGATGGCACGCTCTACGCTCTCCCAATTGACCAGGTTGAGACAGGTATTTACTTCAATAAGGATATCTTCCGAAAAGTAGGCGTGAAGCCGCCCAACACCTGGGCAGAGTTCATGGCAATCAGCAAGAAAATTCAAGAAGCAGGCTACATCCCGTTTGTGTGCACCGGTCAAGTAGCCATGCAGTTGCCCTGGGTGTATCAGATTCTGCAAGATCAGCTGTGGACTGACAAGCTGCCTTTGATGGACGTACGGCAGGAACAGGCAGGCGGATTCCCCGGCGTTGACGCCCAGGAATTCGTAAGAGCATACAAGAAGGGGATATGGTCAGTCCGCGATCCTCGCAATTTAGAAGTATACCGCATTCTGAAAGAATGGTCGCAGTATTGGAATCGGGATTTCCTCTCGAACACAGGAGGGAGGCTCTTCATTACCGGGAAAGCGGCAATGTTCTGGGATGGAAGCTGGTCACTTCCCAGAATGCTGCGCGATCCTCTTCGAAATTTCGAACTGGGGGTATTTCCCTGCCCCATGCTAACCAAGGAAACGACCCCGTATGCGCCAGGTATACAACCCCGCGGGGTCGGCGGTGCGACTTCCCTCCAGTACTGCGTGACCAACCACGCGATCAAGTCCGGGAAGGCTGACCTGGCTGTTGATTTGCTGATGTACATCACCGCGCCGCGAAACCTAGGGCCGATGGTGGCGGAAGCGGAAATGTTCGTCCCTAACTCCCCAGGCGTAAAGGGCAGTCCCATCCTGGCGCCGTTCGAGAAGACCCTGGAGGCGGGACACGTCCTGTTCGGTGGCGATTCGATAGACCAGCAGTACGCAGACCAGTGGTACCGAGCACTGCAGAGTTATCTGGGAGGGCAGTATACTCTGGATCAACTGGCAGGGCATTTGGAGCGGTTTGCCGAAGCGGGGATTGAGCGCCTCATAAAGCAGAACCCGCAGTGGAACTTTGATGAAAACTGGGACATTCTGCCTGACAAACCAGCGTCCAAGATTGTAGAGGAACAAGAATCACCAAGATTCGTGAAGTATATACCTTGGAGTATCTTGGGGCTTGTTCTGCTTTGTGTGGTTGGTGCGGTGGCGGCGAATCCCAGCGCAGTCGTCCGAGGCCTGCGAAAGAGCAAAGGAATATATGCCTTCATCATTCCAACCTTTGTCCTACTGGCAGTTTTCAACTATTACCCAATCTTTTCTGCGCTGTACCACTCACTGTTCGACTGGCGTGGTGGAGGACAGGCGATATGGGTGGGACTGGCAAACTATCGAGAATTATTCCGAGATACAATCCTAGGCGAAGCAAGCATCAACGCCCTGAAGCTCCTAGCGTTCGGCATCCTAGTCACGCTCACGGTGCCGCTGACCGCCGCGGAACTCATCTTCCACCTGAAGAGCCAGCGCGCCCAGTACATATACCGCTTGCTGTTCGTCATTCCAATGGTCGTTCCCGGCATTGTCATGCTGTTGATATGGGGGTTCATTTACAGTGCGGACATGGGCCTTCTGAACAACCTGCTGGAAGCCGTGGGTCTGGGCAAGTATACGCAATTGTGGCTTGGTGACCCGAAAATAGCACTGTACGCCCTAATGTTCATAGGATTCCCATGGATCGGAGGCTTCTCACTGCTGATTTACTATGCTGGCCTGCAAAACATTTCCCAAGATGTCCTTGATTCTTGCAAGATAGATGGAGCAACAGGCCTGACAAGAATACGCACGGTGGATATTCCGCTGATTATGGGGCAAATCAAGCTGTTGGTAGTACTCGGGTTCATCGGCGGGATACAAGGCTTCCAAACACAGTTGCTCTTGACGGAAGGCGGTCCCGGGTACTCGACCATGGTACCAGGACTCCACCTTTACCAAAATGCGATAAGTTATGACCGCATGGGCTTTGCCTGCGCAATAGGTGTAGTTCTTTTCCTAGTCATCCTGGGGTTGACCTACCTGAATATGAAATACCTGAAGTCCAGCACGGAGTATGAAGCATGAAAAGAAAAGACTTCTTCATCCATATTATCCTAGCAGTTGCTGTACTGCTCACATTTTATCCGTTCATTTTCCTAATCGTGACGTCGCTGAAGACGAATGATCAATTCATGCATCATTTCTGGGGCATCACAAGGCCGTTCCATTGGGAAAACTACAAAGCGGCATGGGAAGCAATAGACCAGTATATCCTGAACAGCGTCATTGTGGCTGTCTTCTCGGTCACCGGCGTCCTGACGGTCGCATCACTGAGCGCCTATGCTTTTGCTAGACATAGATTTCCAGGGAGCACGATCCTGTTTTACGCAATCATCTCTCTGATGATGATTCCTGGCGTGCTGACCCTGATATCATCGTTCATGTGGATAAAGGACCTGCACTTGATGAACACACGGCTCGCCCTGATTTTGCCATATATAGCTGGTGGACAAGTTTTCGCGATATTCATTCTCAGGAGTTTCATGGCGAGCATTCCGGAGGAATTATTCGAAGCTGCACGGATGGATGGAGCCAGCGAGTTTCGCATGTTCTGGAACATTGCAATTCCTCTCTCGATGCCGATACTTGGCACCGTAGCCATCATGAACCTACTTGGCGTCTGGAACGACTACATTTGGCCTCTTATAGTAATCTCCGACGAAGCGAAGAGGACTCTAACCATCGGCTTGGCGTTCTTCCGCGGAACATATTATGTGAACTACGGCACCCTCATGGCAGGTTATGTTATCGCTTGTCTGCCACTGCTCGTACTCTTTTTTGTCGCTATGCGTTACTTCGTAGAAGGTCTGACATCCGGGGCTTTGAAGGCCTAACGGAAAAAGGAAGGGTTCCAGGCTTCAAAGTCCGGAACCCCTTGCCAGGTATCCATGCTCGCAGATGGTCTAGACCATCAGCACGAAGCTTGAGCCAGGCGATACGGTGATATTAGTTCCCAACACACGCACTTGCATGGTTTGCTGTGTTGTTGGGTCGAGGCTCACCTCTACGCTCTTCCTTTTGATATCGAATCTCAGGCGCGCACCCCGGTACACCGCACTGAACTTAAGGCGCTTCCATTCCTTGGGAAGCTGGGGATCCAAACTCAAGCCATGCTCCGTGACGGCCAAACCGCCGAATCCGAACACCAAGGACTGCCAACCTCCACCCAAGGAAGCGGCATGGAGACCTGTGTCACTCGCATGTCCACGATGCGCCGCATCAATTGACCCAGCTTTCTGGAAGAAATCGTACATCCTGTCCGGGTAGCCAGCCAGTCGAGAAAAGAGGACGTGCACCCCTGGGGACAGTGAACTCCCATGGTCGGTTCGCGGCACGTAGTAGTCATAGTGCTTGCGAAATGACTCTGAATCAGCGAGCTCTGGTAACAGATACAGCGCCAGGAGTACGTCGGCCTGTTTGATGATCTGCCGTTCGTTGTGGCGAGTGTGATCGAACGTACTCAGATCGACGTCCTCTAGGTCAAAGAAACCTTCGCATTCGGGATACAGATTTCTCTCCTCATCGAACGGAATGACTATGTTATCGGCGACATCCTTCCAGTGCACCAGCTCTTCGTCGGTAATGCCAAGCTCGTCCATCAGGGTCTTCGCGTGCCGCGCATATTTGGGATTTTTCAGCAAATCGAGTCCCTTCAGGATATTCCATCGCGCCATCGCGTTCGTGAAGAGACTATTGTCCACGCACTCGTGGTACTCGTTGGGCGGAATGACTTCTCTGATAGCATAGCAGTACTTCCCGTTCCCGAGATCCTCGCGCTGAGCCCTGTATGCCCAATACCTTGCAGTCTCAACTATCAGCTGAAGACCCATATTCTCCATGAAGGCTTCGTCGCCGGTTGCCATGTAGTGCTGCCACGCACCAAACGCCACGTCGGCGATCACGTGAATTTCACGGTCACCTGTCCAGCATCGCACCATCTTGCCTTCACCAGCAGGCAGCCACTTTGGCGTGGTTTCGATTCCCGTGCCTGCGCTTTCCCACGGGAATTTCGCACCTTTCCCACCTTCAGCCTCGGCGTTGATTCTTGCTTGCGGTATGCGGTTGAATCTGTATCCCAGCAACTTTTCGGCGATCTTCGGGTATTCCATGGAAAAGAACGGTAGCATGTACAGCTCGGTATCCCAGAAGACATGCCCATTGTATCCCGGACCGGACATGCACTTCGCGGCAATGCTCACGTCCAGGTCTAGATCGACGTTCGCCTTGGAAGCCGCTTGAATCAATTCGAAAACGAAGAATCTTGCCACGGATTGGGCAAAAGAATCACCCTCGATCACTATATCGGCATCTTTCCAGTATTCCGCCCAGGCTTGTTTCTGTTCCTTCTCGAGAACCGAGTACCTAGGCAATGATCGAACTTCCGCTATTGACTCTGACAAGGGATCCGCTGTGCGCATCGAATCATGAAAGCTCACGATCTTCTCTATCGTGTACTTCTGTCCCTCACCCACGGCAATTTCCAATTCTTCACCAAACTGAGTCTCCATTCGCTTTACCGGCAAGGGCCTACCGATGTGAAATGCCTGGGTACGCGCCGCCACGCCAATGACGTGACCTTCCTCTTTCGTTCTTACGGCCACGCTGAGAATGCCGTTGTCAACTGTCTTGTGAACCAGGTCTGTCTGAGGGACGCCGTCCTCGTACCAAGCCTCGAAATTCACCTCCGAGGCCACTCTTATTGCGTCCGAGTAGTTCTCGGGAACTATTTCCATTAAGATTGCGCAGACGTGTGGGCGGGACATGCTGACAAACCGGTTGAAGATAAGCTTAGTCACACGGCCTGCGTCGCTTTCCCAACGAACTTCTCGCCTTAGCAAGCCATCCTTATAAGTAAGCTTGCGACTGTGCTCCAGAACCTTCCCTGCATCGAGTGAGAACCAGCCTGTACCGTCATAGAAACGTAGAACCAGCCAGTTTGGTGCAGGCGCCAGTCGTGTCACCATGTGCTCCCTAGCCGGAGTGTCGAATACCCCTGCAATCAACGTCAGCGGGGCATTCTTACCATCCGGCCCCGATGCCTCCTCAAAAGCTCCTCGGACCCCCAGATAGCCATTTCCCTGCATCAAGACTGTCTCAAAATACTTGAACGAGTCTGTGTCTACACCGTAGGTTTCAATCCCCCAGCTCCTCAGATGCCTGATGTCGCCCTCAATAGCCAATTGAATAACCACCTCCGTGAACTGCACTTTTTAGGACCAAAATCCCTCGCAAGGTCGTAGTTTTGCACCAATCAGTACTCAGCCCGCAACTGAATTCGTTTCGTCTTAGGTTCGATGTATACGCACTCCTTCGACGGATCAAAGTCCCTAGATTCATTGCCATTGATAAACACCCTTCGGATTTGCTTTCCTTCAGGATGCCTTAGTCTTAGAACAAGTTTTTCCGGACGTTGCCGAACCGGACAGTCGATTTTAGCCTCGATATAGCCTTCAGCGGCATGCGATTTGATTTCAAAACTCACAGGGCCAAACCTGGTGGGCATATTCTCCGCGGAAATGACCATACCATTCTTCAGCCAATTGTTCGTCACTAGCGGTGCCAGCCAAAGCTCTGAGCCGTGTTCCATGACCAGCATGAATCGCGTCTGTTGCAGGAAGTAGCCGGTTTCGTGCGTCTTGTTCCAAGCACTAGCATTGTGAAAATGTTCCCAAAGCGAGAGATTCTCCTCGTTCAGAAGAGACGCCAGCGCATTGAAGTACGAACGAATGAATGGCTTTACCTCATTCCGCATGGCGTATATCTCAGCATTCCGGCAGTAATACGGCTGGACCTTTGAGAACCCGCCCAAATTGAACCAATCTCGGGCATTGCGGCTGGCTGGGTAGTCAAACCACCCATCTGCCAGAAACTGCACATCTTCCATGTGTTTCATCATCTGGGAGACCTCAGCACTGTCCGCATCCAGCACCCCTTGAGGCACCATCTGATGAGCACCCACCTCCACATCATAGCACCAGCTCCTATTCGCGTCCTCGCCGGGGAAGAAATCACCAGTGGGACCGGGACAGTACAACTGACCAGGGTAAGCCAAGACCCACGTGCCGTTTTTCAGCTTATACACAGGTGAGCGTGCTTGCGTCCAGTGATACGAGCGCAGAATGTCCTCACGAAACGCCGACGCATCAGCCAGCAAGTCGTCGGTCCCGGGATATCCAATGTCTGCCAGCGCCTCAGTGGCCTGCTTCAAGCCAGCGTAATAGTAACCATTAAGTGAGAAATGGTACGCAAAGGCATTCCAATCTGCCTGGACGCCGGGCGGCATCAGGCCGTACTCCGGCACCTTCTCATTCCTCGCGTCGAGCTTCTTGGTCTTTTGGCGTTGAGCACTAATCCACTTGCACACACGCGCAACTTCCGAAGCAGCCTTGGCCAGCCATTCCTTGTCCTTCGCGAGAGTGTAATGCTCGCCCAGGGTCCACAGATGCCATCCTGTGCCCATCATCGTGTAGCCGGTGGTAAGAAAACCTTCCTTGTTGTATCTCTTAATGAAGAAGTCCAGAGACCGGCGGGCGAACTCGTGGTGGCCCAGAAAGTCCATCCCTCGAATGATGGAATGCGCCTCGCTTTCCAGCGGACCATAGGCAACCGAGGCAATCCACGCGGCAATTCGCTGTCCATCGTCCTCATTTCGAGCGGCAATTAGGCAGTGCACTTGGGACGCCCGGATTATATTCAATAGCTTTTCATCCGGCACTTCTATTTGAGCTGCCGAAGCAAGTACCGACTGCCAGTACTTCTCGACGTCTTTGACAAGCTTCTCGCCGCCCTCGAGTTCAGTATACTGCTCAGCCTTCATCTCCCAGGCTGGAAGGTAGACGTAACATCGCGACTTCTTGCCAGTGGCCAGCGCACCAGACAGCAGGAGATTGTTGTCTTGCACACTGATTTTCAGGGGCCCGATCGAAGAAGCGTCGACCGAAGCCACGAGATTGCCTTCAGCTTCGGAAATCGCGCCCGCCTCAGTTTGGCGCAAACTAGCAGGCACATGCTGTTCAGTACCCAAGAGAAAGCCCAGTTTGAGAGAAGCGTTCTGCGGCTTGCTACTCGTGTTCTCAATGGTGAATTCTATGACACAGAGAGGCTTATCATTCAACCAGGGGTCTTTCTGCTTCTCCTTGTCATAGGGGACAACAAAAGTGCGCTGTGTGTAGCAAATTCCCTCCTGCTCCCATGTACTCACGGGTATGGGCAGCCAACCGCCGTAAAGATGCCGCTTGCCGTTCTGCGCTGGGAGAGTACCAAACTGGGGAACAACGCAAACCGGGTATTTTTGGCGACCGGTGGTATCTTCCAACGGCAGGGAATGCACAACACCGTTCTGCTCAGCCACAAACTTCGAGTTTTCGCGTGCGAGAGACAGCATGGTTGGACCATTGTTTTGAATAGGATTGTGGGTTTTCGCCATTGCCTGCTCAAAAGTCTGGTCCGGCAGCGAGTTTACCCTCTCGAGAATCGTCTTCTTGCGGCTGATGCTCTTTTGGTAGTCAGCTAAAGCCGTCTCGGAAAAATCCGTGCTGGCAAAGACACCATACTCTTTCACGTACACGTATTCGTTCTGGACTACATCATCCACTGCTATGCCAAAAGCGCAATTCGGCAACCGCAAGCGAACGACTGTGCGATCCGCCTTCCATCGGCTTGGTGCAGCGTAGCGTACCTTGAGCTTCATAGGCTGAGACATATCCCACGAGCAGCGGTAAGGCGAACCTTGAGGTTCCACTATTTCGCCATTGTATATCTCCACTTCGGCCTGCTGACCAGAGAGAGGTGTTTCTGAGCGCACTATCAGCTCGGCAGTCAAGAATTGGCTGTCGGTAAAAGCAGAGATCCGACGAATCTCGACCGGCGGCCCTGGCGGCAGGATGATCCTGACTTTGCGAATTCCCTCGCCAAATGCTGGCAGTGACTGCGGATCTATGAAGAAGCGCCACTGATTATCTATCTGCTCCAGCGTCGTCTTGAGCGGTTTCCATTCCCCCTGCCACTGAGATTCCCCGACCCAAGCCTCGACACGTACACTGTCTGAGGCAGGCACGGACATAGGATCGGCAAATTCGACTAGCAAGTCTGTCAGCCTTCTTCGCTCTAGCCACTGAACGCCGATGCAGCCACTGCCATCGCTACGCCGTGGAACGAGGTAGGTCCCTCCTGCGCTGGGAAGTACGTCCGTCTCTAGGAATAGATCTTCCGCGATGAACTCCTGTATGCGGTTCGCACGGCACCCGGTCTTTCGCTCCGGATCCCAAGTGCAAATGCGCCCGAACGGCACAATGTCGCAACGCTCTCTTGCGGGAGCGCATTGAGAGTCTCCAGTTAGTGTAGCAAGCATCATCATCAAAACTCCTATTATCAGACTGCGTACTGGATGCACGAGAGTCACCTCGACAGTCTATCTAGTATTCGGCCAATATTTCCAGTCGGTCGGGCAGGTCTCCCGGAAGTATGATGCGCCCTGCGGTGGAATCGAAGTCCGAATGCGGCTGGCCATTCACGCGCACGGACTTGATAGCCGACTTATTGGGATGTCTGAGAGTCACTACTATTCTCGCCGGTGGGTTTCGTCTGGGCGGCTGTAGTTCGACGTGGATGCGCCCATTGTCCACATCCGAAACGACACGGTAGCTAGTCGGTCCAAAGTAGGTCGGCGCTCCCTCCACCTTAATCTCTTTGCCGTGCTCCAGCCACTTCCTGGGAGTACCAGGGCAAAGCACAAGCGCATCATTCTTTTCCATAAGCAGGAGGTATCTGAACCAGGTCAGGAATGCGGACTCGTCCGGTGTCTTGTAGAATGGCCCTGCGCCGATTCCGTATGCAAGTATGGGATGTTCGGTAAAACACCGCACGTCCGCATAAAGATTAGCCGCGAAGCTGTTATAGAAAGCCCGGATCGCATGCTCCGCTTGATCACGCATGAGGTAGACGATCGGGTTCGGCAGCAAGTTCGACTGGATGGTAATCCCACCTTGGCTGAACCAGAAGCGCTCCAAATCTACCTGCCTGCCGGTGGTCCGAGATACGAAAATGTTATCCTCATAGTCCTTCAAGATCCACGTCGCCTCTGGTGCATCGGGCGGAATGATTCCACCGTCTATGGGGAAAATCGCACCATAAAGCGCTTCTCGGATCCAGCCCACGTCTCTGCCTCTGAGCCGACACCGCACAGGCGTATGCGGCACATATGTCCCATCCAGCAGCCTTACGACCGGCGACCGCTCAACGGAAATCGCCAGTGCTCGCCTAATGTCTTCGCCGTACGCTGTGGCTTCCTGGGCTATCCGCTCAGCATCGGGACTGCCTATCTCGGCAAGCGCCTGCCCCGCCGTCCGAAGCCCCCTGTAGCATAGGATGTTCGTAATGTACCAATACAGCCATTCGGGATTGTCATCGAGGTGGCAGGGTGGGAGAAGGCCATACTCCCAAACCTTCGAGCCGTCGGAATCTCTCAGCATGGTAGCCTGTCGTTCTCTAGCAACGTAATCACACGCCGCCACTATGTTCGGAGCTACCGATCTTAGCCATTCCTTATCCCGAGTGAGTAGGTAGTGCTCACCAAGCCACCACAGTATGCTACCATGATCCAGGCTGTAGTCTCCCATGTGATAATCGAGATCTTCGCTGACACGCAGACCTTGGAATACGCCTTCCTGAGTCTTGAAGCGGCCGTCCATCCGTCTAGTGCCTTGGAGTTCGACGAAGGGCTGGAGGTACTTACGGGCGCGTTCATGGTATCCGCGAAGGTCTAGTGAGCGGATTTGATCGATGGATTCCGTCCCGAAAGCCTGATAATCCCATGTACCAGCACCCAGAATATACAGGCCAGTCTCCACATCCTTATCTGCGGTTATGGCAATGTGCGCAATATTCGCCTTGTTGAAGCTCACAAGCAGTTCTTCAGGGACTTCGAGCTTCGCCCCGGCGTCAATCTGGCTCTGCCAGTACTCAACCATCTCCGCGAACTTCACTTCGTACTTAAGCTTCCTAACCTCTTCCCTCCCTTCGTCTCCCACATACGTCACAAATGGTATCACAAACTCTATCTCATGCCTCTTCCGCGCCTCTAGCTCTATGTCATACGCTATCCCATTCCTTATCCCACTTACCTCATACGGCGCATATGTGCATGCCTCCGCCTTTATATCTCCTCTACCCTTCCTGTCTATGTATAACCTCATCCGCCGCTTGTCGTACCTCTCTACTACCCAACGCTTCTGTACCTCCGAGTCAGATACCCTATCATCTCTGCCCCTCCCTACCGCATATACAAATCCCTCCTCCTCTACCTCTAACTCCTCCGGCGACTCTATCACTACCCAAAACCGCGCTACACGACTCTCCTCCGTCGTGTTCCTTACCCTTAACCTACTTATCGCCGCTATCGGCTCATCCCCTCGCTTCTTCTCCTCTCCCCACGGACTCTCGTATATCATCCCCGCAAACGTCGTTAGCTCATACTCTATCTCCCTGTCTTTCCACCTGCTCGTGTATATCGGCATGTACCCAAGATACGCCTCCTGCTCCGTCGCTCCCTCTCTCTCCCGGAAATCTGGCGGATTCCCACTCCCTATCCGATAGAATATCTTGCTCCCTGGCCAAAGTAACCGCGCCGTGTCCCGACCTACTACCTTCATCGACCGCTTGTCCGCAAATATGTCCCCATTGTACCTCACCGCAAACTCTTGCCGATTCCCATCACAACCTATCGGACAATACCTCCCATACGGAGGTTGCTTCGTCGCCTTTAACTGCGGTATCTCCCTCGCCGCACGCTCATAGCTCTGCTCCGACTCCGTCAATATTCGATCGTATATCGGTGGTACTATCCCTGCATCCCTCCGCGCTCTGTCCCATGCATCAAACCCGCCGCCGTCTGCTCTCCCTACGAATACGCCGAAATCTGGTATGTATACCCCTTCCTCTACCGCATCCGTCACTAGGAAGGAGAAACTGCGGGGACTGCTTTTCACGGTGAGCACTGTCTTGTCGCAAGGGGAACCGTCGGCATATAGAGCGCTCAACAACACCGCTCTCGGCTCAGAGTCATCCAAGGAGACCACATAGCCGTTGTGGGCTTCGACCTGTCCGCTGTAGGAGAGCGTCTCGTCGAGGAATTCGACACGGAGATCCGCCTGCCTCCAAACTGAGGTTGATAATACCTCAATTGAGCTTATCTTTGGCGCAATACCCTTGAACAGTAGGCGTACCTTGAGTGCCTGACGATAATAGACGGCGAAATCATCCGCCTGGGGCAGTTCGACTATGTCCAATGGGTCAAAAGTGTGGACCCAAGTATTTCCGTGTATTTCAACGTTGTCGTGTGCAGTCACCCACTTGCCGTTGAACGGATCGTCTACGGCCGTCCAGCCTCCAGCCCATTTCTCTGGCCATGTGTGATGCCAATACTGAACCTTGACCTGACTCCGCGATGGCACCGGAGTTCCCTCGGCATACCGCACGACAATGGATGAAAAGCGCCTCGGCTCATCCCATTGCACGCCAATGTGCGCTCCGCCTTGCTCGGGCACGTGTACGGGTGACCAGACGCCGTCACTTGGTTCGACCACGTGAGCTTCCAAAGTCAGCGGATCGGAGCCCGTCCAATACATAATCCGTCCGAATGTAGCGACGTTCATTTTTTCACCGACAAGCTTTCGCGAAACGTGCATGTTGTCAAACCTCTCCTTGGAAAATGGCAACGAAATGATGACATTCAATCGTATATAAGTTAGAAGTAACCCGTTCGAAGTTTTCAATGCGAAGCGGTTGCAATCCTCCGTCTGTCGGTGGATGGACCGCCCGAAACACTTGGCTGATGAACGGACAAGCGAATACAGGCATACAGGGATGCCCGAAAGCGCAAGTTGTGATACAATAGCTCTTGATGTGAAGAGCCCCATAGGGAGGTAATTATCGTGCAGAGAAACAGTTTGCGTCGTCCACTTTGGCAAATAATATTCTTGCTTATAGTATTGCCTCCGATAGGTCTACTGGTGTTGTGGCGTTCTTCGCATAGACTTGTCGTAAAGTCTCTGTGGACTGGAGTTACCATCTGCCTAATAGCGGGGGCGCTTTTCGGTATCAGCAAAGCAGGCTATGCACCTTGGTCTAAGAAGGAAATTCCTCCTTCTGGGATCGCTGTGGAGAAAAACGACCGGAACCGGTATGTGATACCGGAAATACTACCGAGGGAACGCGAGATTTTTAACGAGGTGGTAGAGGAAATGCGCAAAATGCCTGCTTCGTTCGACCCGGACGCGCGGGACATAACGACTTACGACCCTGGTCAGCCAAGGAGTTATGCTTTTGAAGCGGTTGCCGAGCGCAACGGTCTCGATCCCGAGACTGTGGCGGCCGTCTATCGCAAAGTCTCGACGAAATTGATACCTCATTCCAGGAAGTAGTCAACTCTGTAAAGGCCGTAAGCAGATAGGCGCAAATCGTTTGAAACAGGAATTGCTCGGCTACAGCCGTATAAAGTACGAAAAGACCGGCAGTCGCCAGTCCTTCCGTACTACAATATTCAGTTGTCCCGTATTTAGTTGTCTACACGAGGCTGGCGGCTGATTCAACCCCCCATCGGCATTATGCCTAGAATCGGCCGCCGCCCTAGGTGTCTTGCGCATGCCTCGGTCTACGAGGTAGCGAAGTCATTTTATCTTGACTTCATGTCCGCCTCAAAAGTTCCCCCTTGGATTCGTCGAAAGCGGCGCACTGTTTTTGATTCTCAAGGCGGACATATAACCAATTTGTTGCCTGTGAAACAAGAGCTGCGATGCGAGATTGCCGAACTAGCCTTCATCACAAGTTGCATCGACGAAGATTACTCTTGACTAATACGGCTGTCGGGTCTTTCGGCACCTCTTGCCTCACCAACACTATCATCATGCCACGTACTGCGGCAAATCATCCTAGTAAGACTACCAGTTTCCGGGAGTCCCATCATCTGACGCACCTAAAAAAAAGGCCTGCCTTTCGGCAGGACCTAGATTGTGCTGGGACACCGGTGCTTGGGACCTTTAGGAACACCTGGCTGCCCAGCATGGGCAAGGAGGTATTTGGAAAGGAGCAATTCTGCATCACGAAGTGTGCATTGCTAGTTTTTAATACGACACAAAGTTATCACAGGTTCCCAATAATTTCCATTAATATGTCATCTGCATTACATATTAATCTTCTTTTCTGGTAATCTGAGAGAGTAATCTGAACAAGACCGCTATCCATAACGCAATTGCTATGACATAGATGGTTGTCGTTGTCCATCCCAGCGACTGCGCCATCTTCATACTCTCGATAGCGGAGGATGGACTGTAGGTCTCAACTATATTCTTGTGTTGCACCTTCAAAATCACTGAGATGATGGTAAAAACGACAGCAGGCGCGACCAGCCAAATCGGAAAAAGCTTCGACAATCTCACGGCCATATACCCCCTAAGATACCGCTGACGTAATTTGTGCTGCCGGTATAATAGCACACGGGTGCACCTTCGACAATCTTATTCAGATAGCCTCGTTGCACTACTGAATACCCTGGTAAAATTTTTGGTAATTTAGTCAAAAATTGGGAACCTTGGAACTACCTTTGTCGTCAGAGGTAGTAGAGAATAGGGTGCCGCATGGGATTAGGTGAAGCTATTCGACCAGCAGTTTACAGCACACTTAATCCCGGCAATCCGACCTCCTTCCGTCTGGCCCAGCCGAGTCATCGTCGGCTGGGCTTTCTCTTTTGTGCCAAATGTTCATGTCGACTTGACCAGGGGAAATGTTGCGAACAGCCCCGAACTGGAGCCCGCCAACGAAGTGCACAGGGGTATGTCTCAAGCTGACCCCAGGGTTGCTATCCAATGAGAGGCTAATCCACGGTGACCACAGGCGTTTCCTGGGACGAGTCCGAATCGTGCCCGTCCCCAAGCTGCTGCTTCAGAGAGGCTACTTCGTGCTCGAGATGACGCACGCGCTCCAATATGCATTCCACTGCCTTTGCCACCGGGTCTGGTAGGTCGCTGTGTTCCAGGTCTACTTCCACACCAACTTTCTTGCCGTCACGATAGGTAACACGGCCGGGGACGCCGACGACCACGGAGTTTGGCGGAACCTCGTGGACGACTACAGAACCAGCGCCGATCTTGCTGTTATCGCCGACTTTGAATGGACCCAGGACTTTCGCTCCGGCTCCAATAACCACATTATTGCCAATCGTCGGATGGCGCTTCTCTTTCCGCCAGCTTGTACCGCCCAGGGTCACACCATGGTAGAGCGTCACGTTTTCACCTATCTCCGCGGTCTCACCGATGACAACTCCCATGCCGTGGTCTATGAAAAACCCTGGCCCTATCTTCGCACCAGGGTGGATTTCTATGCCCGTCAAGAACCGACCGAGCTGAGATGTCATCCGAGCAAGAAGCTTTAGGCCATGGTTCCACATCCAGTGCGCTGCCCTGTGGAAAAAGAGTATGTGGAACCCCGGGTAGCAAGTGACGACCTCCAGCGTTCCTCGACAAGCCGGGTCACGCTCTTTGACTGCTTGAATATCTCGCTTCAGGGTTTCCAGCATCACTTGCACCTCCCTTTAATGAAGTTGGTTCGACTAAACACAATGCAGAAATAGTATACGCTGCAAGTGATGATTTGCAGTGAACATCAACCGGAATCTACTCGTTATGTGCATGTGTCTCTAATTTACGCAGACGGCATGCCGACGTTCTCTACCCTCGTCACCTCGGGTATCTTGGATTTCAGTATTCTCTCCACGCCCATTTGCAAAGTCATCTGAGCCATGGGACATCCAGCACAGGCACCCTGCAGTCTTACCTTCACAACACCAGTCTGCTCGTCAACGTCTACCAGCTCGATGTCGCCTCCATCGGCCTGCAGAGACGGTCTGATCTCTCCCAGAACTTCCTCTACTTTTTCGCGCATGTGAGATTCCTCCTGTTTTTGTTGTCACGACCCCTAGTTCTGGCCGGCATGCATTGGTGCTACTTGAGATACTTGCCCTTTTCCAAGTCCAAGCCCTTGCCAGTGGTTTTCCGCAGATAATCGTCTATGGCACTATGAACAGCTTCCTCTGCCAGGAGAGAGCAGTGCATTTTCACCGGTGGCAGGCCTCCGAGAGCCTCAGCTACTGCCGTGTTCGTCAGCTGAAGGGCCTCTTCGATGGTCTTGCCCTTGATCATTTCGGTCGCCATGCTGCTTGTCGCTATTGCTGCACCACAGCCGAAAGTCTTGAACTTAACGTCTGTTATGACATTGTCCTTGACTTTGATATACATCTTCATGATGTCCCCACATACGGGATTTCCCACACTGCCCACGCCGTCGGCGTCCGGAATCTCACCGACGTTTCGCGGGTTCATGAAGTGGTCCATAACCTTTTCGCTATATTGGGTGTTCACCTCTTGCCTCCTGATCTACCATCCGGTCAGTCTCAAGTTTCCTTGATTTGCATACCGGTAGCAGCTTGGTAAAGCTCATTGATAACGCATTCGGAGATATGGTCTTTTCCACAGTGCGTGCACGTTTCCAGTGCGCACTTCGCATCCTCGATTGCCGCTATGATGAATTTCTCTACATGTTCGACGAGTGTGTTCCGACTGCCTGAATCCATGCGGTGGAGAATTCTAGACATGCTCTCAACACGATTCCGCCTGATTCGCTCTATCAATCCCTGTCCGTCTTCCGTAAGCCGAATCTCGGACAATCGGCGGTCACGCTTGTTTTCGCTCCGAGTCACCAGGCCCCGACTTACCAATCGGTCTACCAGCTGGCTAGCGGCTGAATAGCTTACTGAAAGACCTTCTGCAATATCACTAACGGAGCAGACACCATGGCGGAAGATAAACTCCAAGCCTTGAGCAAGTGACGGAGTGATGTCTTGGCCAGTTTTTTTCAGCGCCTGCATCGTGATCAATTCGCGTACTATCTCCGCAAACAAATCGAACACGTGCTCCGCGTATACGGGTGTTTCCTTTCTCATCGTGCACCGCAAAGGAGAAAATTTAATCTAATTATTCTTTAAGTCGCTTAATTATACCCAATTTCGGGGGATATGTCAAACATTACCTGAGCAGTTCGAAAGAGGTCTTTTGAAAAAATAGTTTAACTGCATGACAGAAACGGAAATACGCATAATACGAGAAGAATCTAGTGATAAGCATCGCCAACTGCACAACTGCAGTTCGCATGAGCGCTGTGAAGGAAGGAGGTGAGAGGTATGGAGGAGAAAGAAATGACTCTCAAGGAGCTCGAGGAGCAAGTGAAGAAAGAGCTCGGCATCAAGGAGATCGGCCCACATATGACCACCGAGGAGGCTGGGAGGCTCGGCGGTTATATGGTTAAGCACCTGATCGAGCGCGGCGAACAAGCGATGAGAGAGGGCAGATAATGCGATGTGCCCCCTTCCGCTGTGGTTCTCCGCGCAGGGGACTGACAAGCTAGGGTGACTTGTAGTAGTGCCGGTGATTAGTTCAAGCCAGGTGACTAATCACCGGCCTGCATATATCTCTACAGAGCGTAAACTTCCTCGGCTGACAGTATTCTCACGCCTCTTGACTGCAGGGCTTTGATAGCCTCGTCTACGTTTTCTATCCGGAAGATGACAACCGCATTTTCGGAAGACTTCTCGACAAAGGCATACATGTATTCGATGTTGATGCCTCGCTCTGCGAACACATCCAAAATCGATGCCAGCCCTCCGGGACGATCGGGAACTTCGACCGCTATGACGTCGGTCTCGCTCACTGTAAACCCTTTGTTCTGCAGAGCACTCTTTGCCTTCGAGACGTCGTTGACTATCAGGCGGAGTATACCGAATCCGGAGGTATCGGCCAGCGAGAGCGCCCGGATATTCACGCCCTCCGTTCCGATTGTGCCCATCACCTCCGCAAGTCGCCCCGACTGATTTTCAAGAAATATGGAAAGCTGTTTAACTTTCATCTTTCTGCCTCCTCGGCGTAATAGAACTAGGAACCTGTAGGCTGGTTCCTCATGTCCATAATTCGTTTAGCTTTGCCTTCACTTCGAGCGATGGTCCTGGGTTCGACCAGCTTGAGCTTGACGGATAGGCCCAGCACACTCTGCAGCCGAGACTTGATTCTCTCTTCCAACTGTCTCAACTGCTTCATCTCGTCAGAGAATATGCGCTCGGACACCTCCACCCAGACCTCGAGCACGTCCATTGCGCCCTCTTTGTATACGACCAGCATGTAGTGCGGCTCTGTACCCTCGATCTCCAGCAACACGCTTTCTATCTGAGAAGGAAAGACATTCACGCCTCGTATGATCAGCATGTCGTCAGTGCGGCCTCGAACCTTCTCCATCCTCATTGTGGTTCGGCCACATTTACATGGTTCTGGATTCAGTCGAGTAATGTCGCGGGTACGGTACCGCAGGATCGGGCAGGCTTCTTTCGTCAGCGTAGTGATTACCAATTCGCCCGTCTGCCCATAATCGACTGGTTCGAGTGTCTCGGGATCGATGACCTCGACGAGGAAATGGTCCTCCGAGATGTGCATTCCATCTTTGCACATCTCACACTCGCCGGCTACGCCCGGACCTATGATTTCGCTCAACCCATAATTGTCGGTCGCGCTCAGGCCTAACTTCTCCTGAATCTCCGCGCGCATTTGGTCGGTCCACGGCTCCCCGCCAAACAGTCCCCATCGAAGCTTGATTTTCCCGCGTATGCCTGCTTCGTTCACTGCTTCACCCAGATGGAGAGCGTAGGATGGGGTACCAATTAGAGCGGTACTGCCAAAATCCTGCATAAGCATGAGATGCCGTTCCGTGTTGCCAGCAGCGGCAGGGATAACCGACGCACCGACCTTCTCCAGCCCGTAGTGCAAGCCAAAGCCACCGGTGAACAGGCCATAGCCAAATGTGACCTGCGCCACGTCATCCTCCGTAACTCCTGCCGCGCAGATGAACCGAGCACATACTTCCGCCCATAGTTCGAGGTCGTTTCGCGTGTAGCCGACGACAGTAGGTTTGCCGGTTGTGCCGGAGGAGGAATGTATTCGAACAACTTCCTTGAGTGGAGCGGCGAATAACCCATATGGATAGTTGGCTCTCATATCGTCCTTTACGGTGAAAGGCAGTTTTCGAACATCGGCGAGGGAATGGATGTCCGAAGGTTTGACGCCCAAATCATCCATCTTCCTGTGGTAGAAAGGTATACGTTCGTAGCACCGACTGACTGTAGTTTTGAGACGCTCGAGTTGCAGGCGTTCGAGCGCACTTCTACTCATACACTCGTGTTCCCTATCCCAAATCACTTAACAGATACTCCTTGCGCGGATTTAGCGGCCGGCTTCCTTCCGAGCATACCGAAAGCTTTATCAACAGTTTTTTGGTTGGGTGGCGGGCTTATCAGGCTCACCAACGGCACGATTAGAAATGGAAGCAAGATGGAGACTGCGCCAGCGATAGGAATAGCCGGGTCATTCGGCGTAATCCCAGGATCGCCAAGGAACCATGTGAGTCCCGCACCTACGACTACCCCCGCGATCATTCCGGTAAACGCACCAGCCAGGGTTGTCCTTCGCCAGAACAGACCATATAGATATGGAGCAGCGAACGCACCTGCGAGCACACCCCAAGATATCACCATAAGCGTCACTATGTGTGAGATTGAAACCTTAGCAAGTACAAGGGATAGGAGCACGAACAAGCCACAGAGAATTCGCATCAGGACCAGGACGCTTTTCCTTTCCAATTTCGGATTCACAACCCCAGCATAGAGGTCCATCGCGATAGCGGAGCTTGAAACAAGCACAAGGGATGACAATGTGCTCATTGAGGCAGATAGTACAAGGAGCACTATTACGAGCATAAGCCAAGGTGGCAGGCGATGTGCGAGGTAGGTGGGAATCCACTTGTCCCAAACGACATCTGGTTTACCGTTGGGCAGTATGACGGGCTGTCCGTCAGCACCCAATCTGACAGGTAGCTGACTCGGCGCGGTGTAACCATCTACACCAGCGAGGTTTAAGTCATGCCGAAGGGCGTTCGGATGCGGTGCAATATTCACATGGGTGAGTGCGCCGGTGTAATATCCGCCAAAGGTCACCAACAGGGCGAACAGGGTAGCCACTATCATAGCACGCCTCACCTGGTCGCCACTCTTGATTGAGTAAAATTTCTGCACCATTTGCGGCAAGCCCCAGGGCCCAAAGCTCGTTATGATGACTAGAGACAGCAGGGTAAGCCATCCGGGTATCGGCGTCGGCGCCCCCAGTGCAGGAGCGCATTTCTTCATGTCTAGGAGCATCTTGGTGGTATGTACTATGCCACCTCCGTTTCCCGTGAGCACGGTCAGGAGGGCGAGAACCCCAAAAATCATCATGAGGCCCATGAGAAAATCTGTGAGCGTGACAGCCAGGTATCCACCCATGATCAGATAGACGCCGGTCAGCCCGGCCAGTAGCCACAAAGCCTGAGATTCATTCAAGACGAGGGCTTCTTGGAAGAGGTAGTTCAAGCCCTTGTACACAGAAGCGGAGTACGGGACGAGAAAGAGGAAAATGAGCACTGCCGCAAGCACCTTCAGCAGTGGGGACCCATAGCGTTCGGCAAGGAATCCTGGCATAGTCATGGCGTTCAGGCGCTCGGTCATCTCTCTAGTTCTCTTGCCCAGCACCCACCACGCGAGGAAGCTCCCGACAAGCGCATTTCCAAGCACTATCCACATGGTGTGGATTCCGAATCCCCAGCCGAGCTTTCCTCCGTATCCAATGAACAACACTGCCGAGAAATAGGTCGTTCCGTAGGCGAACGCGGACAGCCATGGACCGAGTCCCCGGCCAGCGAGGAAGAAATCGCTCACGGTCTTTGTTTTTCGCATGGCTATGAAGCCCATGGTGAGCATGAGTAACACGAAGAGCAGAACAACGGCGATTCCCATGTCGATACTCTCTTTCTCTAGTGATGTAACAAACAAGCCAGCCAAGCTAGTCCTTAGGTCGTCTATCCAGGACGCGCTTTGCCTTGCCTTCACTTCGCTCGATGGTCTTTGGCTCTACCAGCTTGACTGTTACCGTGATGCCCAACACGCTCTGAATCTCGTGTTGGATCTTCTTCTCCAGCGCTTCCAGACCCTTTATCTCATCAGAGAAGGTCTTTTCGCTTACCTCAACCCACACTTCCAGGCAGTCGAGGGAGTCAACCCTGTCCACCACGATCAGATAATGCGGTGCAGTGCCCTCTATTTCAAGCAGTACGCTCTCTATCTGAGACGGGAAGACATTTACGCCGCGAATAATGAGCATGTCATCCGTTCGGCCTGTGATCCTGCCCATCCTGTACATGGTTCGCCCGCAGGGACACTGGTCCACCATGAGCATCGAAAGGTCCCTGGTTCGATAGCGGATTATGGGAAATGCCTCTTTGGTAAGCGAAGTGAATACTAGCTCTCCGGGTGTGTTCGGCGGCAAGACCTCCAAGGTGTTCGGGTCTATAATCTCCGGAATGAAGTGGTCTTCGAACACGTGGAGGCCATTTTGCTCTTCGCACTCACTGGCAACGCCGGGACCAATGACTTCGCTCAGGCCATATATGTCCGTGGCGCGAATCCCCATTTTCGCCTCCAGTTCCCGTCGGAGGTTGTTGGTCCAGGGTTCGGCGCCAAATATACCGTATTTGAGAGGCAATTCACGGATGTCTACACCCATTTCGGCCGCGGTATCGGCAATATGGAGCGCGTAGGATGGGGTGCAGGCAAGCATTGTGGCGCCGAAGTCCTGCATCACCATTATTTGCCGCTTGGTATTGCCGCCGGATATTGGGATTACAGTCGCCCCGATCTTCTCGGCCCCATAGTGTACGCCCAGTCCGCCTGTAAAGAGACCGTATCCGTAGGTGACCTGTATGATGTCGTGCCGCCCCGCGCCACCGCACATTATGGTGCGTGCCATAAGCTCTGCCCAAGTCTCGATATCGTTTCGTGTATATCCCACAACCTTGGGCTTACCAGTGGTACCAGAGGATGAATGCACTCTCACCACATCGTCCATTGGTACTGCAAACATACCGAACGGATAGCTCTCTGCCAGGTCCTCTTTCGTGGTGAAGGGAAGATGCTTGAGGTCGTCTATAGAACGTATGTCGCTAGGTTTTATCCGAGCTTCGTCGAATTTCCTGCGGTAGAGGGGGACATTCTCGTAGCATCGACGAACGGTCCACCTGAGCCGCTCTGCTTGAAGCTTCTCAAGCTCCTCTCGTGGCATGCACTCAGCTTCTTTGTTCCAAATCATAGAAGAAACCACGTCCTTTCCGGGCCCCGCGGGTGAGAGTATCTTGGACAGTGTTCGAATCCCAGCGAGACTTCTTCCAGCGTATTAGTCACCTACTGCACCCCGTCCCAGTGCAAATGCTTTCAGATTCGCATCCAGCCCCTTGTTTACAAATCTCCGCGTCAGAACAGCTTCCCAGACGGATGCATCGATATCGAGAAAACGGGACAGCGCACCTAGTAGACAAATGTTTATGCTCCGAACAGAGCCCGCTTCTTTGGCGAGCATCAAGGCATCGAACGAGATGACTCTCCAGGCGCGCCCAGCGAGTTGTTCGTTGATATCGGCTGGATACTCCGCGTTCCCAGACGTAACCGACGCGGGCAGAATCCTCTGTTCGTTTGCGATAACTATGCCTCCAGGCTTCACAGACGGCAGATACCGCAGAGCTTCCATGTGCTCGAATGCCAGCAAAATGTCTGTCAAGCCTTCAGGGATTATGGGAGAGTAGACCTTGTGGCCGAAACGAACGTCACTATTCACAGTTCCGCCGCGTTGAGCCATGCCGTGAACTTCGCTTTTCTTCACATCATAGCCTGCCTCTAGGAGGGCATCGCTAAGCACTTCGCTGGCGACGAGTATGCCTTGCCCACCAACTCCAGCCAATCTTATGTTCGTCGTTGTACTGCTCATTCCTGCTTTCGTCCTATAGCTCCTACTCTGCAAACCTGTATACAGACTCCGCAACCCCTGCACAGAGTGGGGTTGATATGGGGCTCTAGTTTGCCTTCCTTGTTTGTCGTAAACTCTATCGCCGGGCAACCCAACCGCAAGCACAGTCTGCAGCCCGTGCATATATCTGTGTTGACAAACACCGGTGCTGGTCGCTGCTTCGTCTTCAACATGCATGATCTGGAAGTAATGACCACAGAGGGTTTTGATAGTTGGGTTGCGTACTTCAGACTTCGCTCCACTGCTTCGAGATCGTAGGGATCCACCACCAACACATCTTCCACGCCCACCGCCTTGGCAAGGCTGGGAAGATCAAGCCTATACGTATCCTGCCCACGAAGCGTCTTCCCTGAGGCGGGATGGTCTTGGCCGCCAGTCATCGCAGTGGTACTGTTGTCCAAAATGCAGATGGTGACCGGCGTGTTATTGTAGACGGCATCTATCAGCCCCGTGATTCCTGAGTGGACGAAGGTCGAATCGCCTATCACTGCCACCACCGGGCGAGTGTCGTCGGAGGGCTGAGCTCTCTTCATACCCAGCGCATTTCCAATTGACGCCCCCATGCATACGCAGGTGTCCATCGTCTCCAAAGGGGGCAGAACTCCCAGCGTGTAACACCCGATGTCACCCGTCACAATTGCTTTTAGCTTCCTGAGAACGTGAAAGAACCCCCGATGAGGACATCCGGGACAAAGCACTGGCGGGCGGGGCGGCACATTTGTCGTCGGCACAGAGCTTGCCGTGACTTCCAGGCCAAACCCGGCAGCTACACGCTCCGGACTTAGTTCGCCTGTTGCTGGAAATCTGTCCTTGCCAATCACAGAGATGCCGAGAGCACGAATCTCATCCTCCAGGAACGGGTCTAGTTCCTCCACCACGTACAGCCGCTCAACCTTTGCCGCGAAGTCCCTGATTCGCTGTTCCGGAAGAGGGTATGTCATGCCTAGCTTCAGGACGGATGCCTGGGGAAGCACTTCCTTGACGTATTGATAGCTGATGCCGGAAGTAACTACTCCGATGCTGGTATCACCCCACTCGACCTTGTTCAAGTCGGTTGACTCGACAAACTCGCGCAGCTTGCCCATGCGCTCCTCGACTGCCAAATGCCGCTTCCGCGCATGGGCTGGGATCATTACGTACTTTTGAGGGTCAGGCTCGAACTTCCTGATTGGCACCTCAGCGGGCTCATTTAAGCATACGACAGATTTGCCGTGGTTCACTCGCGTAGTGGTGCGAAGGAGCACAGGCGTGTCATACTGCTCGCTGATTTCGAACGCCCGGACGGTGAAGTCCTTCGCTTCTTGGCTGTCACTGGGCTCCAGCATGGGAATTTTCGCGAACCGGGCGTAGTGGCGGTTGTCCTGCTCATTCTGGGAACTGTGCATACCGGGGTCGTCGGCGCTTACTAAGACGAGTCCGGCGTTGACCCCCGTGTAGGAAGCAGTGAGCAGAGGATCCGCGGCGACGTTCACCCCCACATGTTTCATTGTGACAAGAGAGCGAGCACCTCCAAGAGCGGCCCCGAGAGCCACTTCGAAAGCCACTTTTTCATTCGGCGACCATTCGGCGTAGATCGATTCATAGTTGACTATGTTTTCGAGTATCTCCGTACTAGGTGTACCAGGATAACCAGCGGCTACTCGAACGCCCGCCTCGTACGCGCCACGGGCAATTGCCTCGTTGCCTGAGAACAAAACTACTGTCTTCAATCTTCTACAAACCCCCGCTGATCTCCGTGCGGCCGTTCCCCCTGCAACCCGAACTAGCTCACTTGCCGGCAAGCAGAGCATACCGCACTGGACACAAGCTCAGCCAATCGTACCAGTTTTACACCATCGAGGTCAAGGCAGGAGTTATGGGAATTTCCACGTAGCCTGGTGCTGGCGAGATACCCCCGATGTCGTCACCAACCACGACGTCTCGTACGCTAGAGGTGTCCGCGGGCTGGATCGTTGGGAGAAAGGAGATGGAACGCCAATCCAGCTCCCGTTGACCATACATAATACCGACATCATAGACTCTGCCGGGACAAATTCTGGGCTAATGAATAACGTCCAGTTGTCATTCGACTCGCAGAACCGGCCAATGGTAAGCTACATCAAGTATGACCCACGCGGACGGACTCAGCTGTACGTCATGCGCCTTGAGAACGGCCGCTGGAAGAGGTATCAGACGACAAACTGGGATTCTCGCTGGGAATTCGAGGGCCTAGGCTCCATCGGAGCGAAGATCTGGTTCACGGGCCCTACACCTTGGGGCGGAGAAGGTCTACTCGCTCAGACCTTCGTCAACCTGTTTATTGCGCCATATGCTCAAATACGTTTCCTAGACGAAAAGACACTCCAGCCGGTGTGTGAACCCCTGCGCCTCTACCCGCCGGATCTGGACAATATCAACCCACAGGACAAGGATATTTGGCAGTTGAACTGGGTAGGTCTAGAATTTGACGAATTAGAGCGCACGGGCCGCGTCTGGCTCCTTCGCTGGAAGTCAATGCGCCCGAACCGCGACCAGCCGCGTGACAGCGTTCCCCCACCGTCAAAGCTGGAAGTCGTGGAGATGGTAGCCGTGGACAAGACTCCCTGGAAAACGAGCCTCTAGAGAATCACCCGGCCGGCAATGACGAGCATACCGACCGGGGGTTTCACGCTAATACCTGGAAGCATATGTGAAGCAGTCGGCATGTCCGTCGTGATGGCCGACAGTAATACCTAAGGCAGTGCATGAAAGCATCTCGTTGTACACACAGTCCGCCTCATGACATGCACCCACACGCCCTACGTCCGCTGGTTCGGCATGCTCGTTTGACTCTATGAACGTATCGCATCGTGGGCACGGTGAGCCGACTGTGATAGCATTTGCATGACACACGTTACCCTCGTTGTAAAAGCACTCCGTCATGCTGCAAGACCTAATCTCCGGCATTTCCATAGAAACAACCCCCTTTCACGAGTTTTCTTCCCCCTGGGTGCAACTTGTGAAACTTACTCTCCCCACCTCTTTTTCGCGAAGGAAATCGATCGAGACGTAGCCAAAGTCTTACTAGTAATTCTCCATCGTGAGAAAGCTCTCTGGAGGGTGGTGTAATGTGTATCGTGAATTTTAAGCGCTTATATTTCACAGCAATTGCCGTCGTCATATTCGTCTTTGCGATAGGAGCGGCGCTTTGTGCGTCGAACAAGTTTGTCATTATCTCTGACACCCAGAACATAGATGGCGTGGACCAGATGTGCAGAGAGATAATCGCCCTCAACCCACCTTTCGTAGTCTGTGTGGGAGACATGCCCAGCGCGCTCGATCCCAAGGTCGGCCTCTTCCGACGCCTTCGGGAAGCAGGGATCGAGGTCCACAACGCTATGGGCAATCATGACGGCGGAGTGAAGGCAGCTTTCCTACAGGCACTTCCGCCCTATCCCATGAACTCTGAAATCGACTGCGTGCAGCGCTTTGTAGTAGAGAATAAGTTCTACTATTCGTTTAACCGAGGTGGAATTCATTTCGTCATCGTGGACACTTGTGCCGACGACAAAGAGGCGGAATATCAGTGGCTGGGAGATGACTTGATTCGCCATACGAACAACCCGAACAAATACCCTTCCATCCTTTTCATGCACTATCCGGATTGGATATTGAAGACAGATGGCGGCGCAGGCCCTATCTACCGTGTGCTGGCAGCGCATCCCAACGAACACACTGTGAAATACTCCTTCGCCGGGCACACGCACAAACTGATACCATATCCGCCCGAGCAAACTTTGGGTATTCCACACTACGCACTTTATCCATCTGCCCCGTTTGGCGAAAGCGTGCACACCGAGTACATCATAGCGACCGTTGAGCCGGACAAGATAACCTTTACCCGTAAGGCTGTCCTGGACAAGGGCTGGGATAAGGATTTCGCATTCCCACCCATGTTGGGCAAGTTCAAGGACCTAAGCGAAAGGTGAATGCCATGTCGAGACTGGCGAGGATTACCATTCTAGGGCTATTAGCAGTCGTCCTGTGCGCCGCTCCCTCCTGCACTGCAGAGGTCTTCAGTAACCCTGGCACGGAGGGCATCAGAACCGCAGAGGTTTTCGGCAACAGCAGTGTGGCCTACGTCCGAACCTCTGTGTCTGGTACGACGGTAAAGCATCATTTCTTGGACAAACCACGAGCGGCGAAGACGGCCAGTGGAGACTGTCAGTGCCCCGAGCTGGGATATATACGGTCAGGTTCGATAACGTGACGATTGAGGATATTACACACGGCCAGTAAGCTGGTAATCACGAGGGACTTAGCAAGTCTGTGACGTTCAGGTATCAAGGACGACTCGAGGAGAGTACCCTAATGCGAATTTTCGTTCGTATATTAATCACGCTGTTCGTGGCAGGAGTCTGTTCGGCCAGTACTCCAAGGTTTGTAATCGTCTCGGACCTTCATATGACACCCAGGGACGTGAGCCCACAGGAGTTCAAGGAGCTGACGGAAAGATTGCAGACACTTGCAGACGAAATCATCGCACTTAAGCCTGCTTTCGTTGTGCTGCTTGGGGATATTGGCAACGAGGACTTTCCGGGTAGGAGCGTGCCAGAGCACCAGGAAATTGACAAAGCACTCAGGCGAATACGCGAAGCCGGCATTGAAATCCACATCGCTGTCGGCAACCACGACGTTCCAAAGGACAAGCCGGAGATAGCAGATATCAAGCGATGCTGGTTTGCCTCTCAGCTCCCTCCCTATCCGATGAACAGTCAGCTTGACGCGGAGAAAAACCCCGCAACATACCAGCGATACATGCGGGATAAGCAGTACTATTACTCGTTCAATTGGCAAGGACTGCACATCGTACTGGTTGATTCCACGACAACCGTGCGCGACGCCGCAGACAAGTTCTGGACTATCTCCAAGGAGCAAAGCGATTGGCTGGTGCAGGACTCTGCCAACACACGAACAATCCGAAGCGTTACCCCTCGATATTATTTCTGCATGATGCGGAACTGATTTGCGTGGACAAGGATAATATGCGGCGGCCTCTGTATCATCTATTGAAACCCTACGCTGGTGAGCACACAGTGAGGGCGGTCTTTGCCGGTCACAGCCACTTTGCCCACTACTGGCCGACGTCCCGCGACATAGGCATTGACGTATACATGACCAATGCATCCATCCACCCAGACACGTACTGCGAATTCATAGTCGCAGAGATTAAGGGCAGTAGGCTGACTTTCGAACGGAGGCCGGTTCCTGGCGGCAAAGTCCAGGCACAAGGTTTGGATGTGGTATTCCGCGACATAGAACTCTCTCCTGGAAAATGAGCATTAGGTGGTACGCGAATATGACTTTGAAGAGATGCTTGCAAATACTCGCACTAGCCCTACTGACCTGTGGATTGGGCATGTCGGCGCCAAACCAGTTTGTCATCATATCCGACCTGCACCCATCCCCAGGATGCGAGGACCAACTGCAAAAACTGACGGAAGACGTCTTGAAGATTCGGCCCGAGTTCGTTGTCCTGCTGGGTGACATAGGAAACGAAGAATTCCCTGGTTCAAGCGTATGGCAGATGAAGGTGATAGACTCCATGTTTCGAAAGTGGCGGGAAGCCGGCATTGAAATCCACATCGCTGTCGGCAACCACGACGCACCTCGGGACAAAGAGCACGTGGAAGCCATCAAGCGATGCTGGTTTGCCTCCCAACTTGAGCCATACCCAATGAACAGCATGCTCGACGCTGAAAAGAACCCCGAGACTTATCGCCGCTATGTCCGAGAGAAGCAGTACTACTATTCCTTCAATTGGATGGGACTGCACTTCGTCATCGCCAACTCATATGACCCGGACTTTTCTGGCAAACAGGCGGCCTGGTTGGAGCAGGACCTGTGCATGCATACGAACAATCCGGAGAAATTCCCGTCAACAGTCTTTCTCCATCACCCTGAAATAATGTCCGGAGACCGGGGATGCACGGACAGGCCGCTTTACACCGTGCTCGCAAAGCATCCGGCCGACCACACAGTGAGAGCAGTCTTCGGCGGGCATTACCATTACTGGGTGCACTGGCCACCTGCGTCCAATCTGGGAGCCCACGTCTACGCAACACCCGCATCCGTGATCGACCAAAAAGGATACGCAGGGTTCATGGTTGCCACGGTCAACCGGCAGGCAGTCACTTTCGAAAAGCGAACCATCAAAGACGGACCAGAGGCTAAGAAGGTGATTTACTACCCAATCCTGGGCAATTTCCCGGGCAAATGAAATCGATGCCCTTAAGGCGACGCTTGCAATAACCTGCACAATTCCATATACTTTGCGTTGGAGTTTCCATGAACATTAAATAACGCAGGGAGGGCAAGACGCGTTGAAAACTTACAAAATTGCCGTAATCCCCGGTGATGGAACTGGACCAGAGGTGGTTGCCGAGGGACTGAAGGTTCTGCAGGCCGTGTCGGAAGTGACCGGCGTGAAATATGAGACCACGGAATATGACTGGGGTGGCGAAAGGTATCTGCGTACTGGCAACGTCCTTCCCGACAACGCCTTCGACGAAATGAAGCAGTACGACGCCATTTATCTCGGCGCAATCGGACACCCAGACGTGAAACCTGGCATCCTGGAAAAAGGCATTCTGCTGGCCCTTAGATTTGGACTGGACCAATACATTAACCTGCGGCCTGTGAAGCTCTACCCCGGCGTAGAGACACCCCTGAAGGACAAAGGTCCCGAGGATATAGACTATGTGGTGGTGCGCGAAAACACCGAGGGCCTATACGCAGGCGCGGGCGGAGTCCTGAAGAAGGGCACGCCTGACGAAGTGGCAATCCAGGAGTCTATCAACACACGAAAGGGCGTCGAGCGGTGTATTCGTTTTGCCTTCGAATATGCTCGCAAGCGCAATAAGAAAAAGCAGGTCACTCTCTGCGGCAAGACGAACGTCCTGACCTACGCCTTCGATCTCTGGGAGCGCACTTTTTACGAAGTGGCAAAAGATTATCCCGACATCAAGACAGACTACGCGCACGTGGATGCGACGACCATGTGGATGGTAAAAAATCCTGAATGGTTTGACGTGATTGTGACGGACAACATGTTCGGTGACATTATCACAGATCTCGGCGCGATTACGCAGGGTGGTATGGGAGTCGCCGCCGGCGGTAACATCAACCCCCAGGGCGTTTCGATGTTCGAGCCCATTGGTGGTTCTGCCCCTAAGTACACTGGCAAGAACGTCATCAACCCCATCGCCGCGATTGCCGCACTCCAAATGCTACTGGAGACTATCGGCGAGCAAAGAGGAGCGGAACTGGTGGACAAAGCAATCGCGAAGGTCACTGGCGAAAAGCTGAAATCAATGGCCGCGGGCAAGATGGGCTACACCACCACCGAGGTGGGAGATATGGTCGCGCAGTTCGTCAAAGACCTCGCCTAAGAGCCCAGTCCAATCACTAGACTGGATATACAATATCGGGGGTCCTGGGAATCTGCGCATACCAGGACCTTCTGTTTTTCTCAGGACTTTCACCCAGGAGGTCAGGCCGTTGACAAGCTCCACACCGAAAGGTTAAGCCTGTTCACGACCTGTACCACAATGCAACAGTCATGACACAATACGGTCACGGAAATTTCCTTTGCCGGACTGGTGTCCATTTGCTATAATTACGTGCACCGCAAGCCGCCGATAGCAATTCCTCAATTAGCTAACCTGGAGGGATACTTGTTGGACGAACAACTCCGATTCAGCGAGATAGACGCCATGGCGGCTTACAGAAGGGCTTGGGAGAAAGCTCTGGACATCCTCGCTCCGGAGATCAACAGGCCCAGCTTCGAATACCTCAAGATGGCGCGTCCTATCGCGGCGGAGGATGGGTGCATCACAATTGGCGCTCCTGGGGAACTCGCGAAGATTTTCCTCGAGAAGTATTCAGAGGCTGTCAAAGTCGCGCTCGAATCAGTTCTTGCTAGAGACCTGGAGATTTCCTTCGTCGTCGCCCCTGAGGAACCCAAGAAACCTCAAATCATCACGATGAGGGATGAGCGCCCTGCCACCGGTATCATCGTGCCCGGGTCGCTACCATTGAATCAGAAATACTCCTTTTCGAATTTCGTCGTAGGTCCTTCAAACAGAATGGCGCATGCAGTGGCTACCGCTGTCGCGGAGAAGCCGGGTGCCGCATACAATCCCTTCTTTTTGTACGGAGGCCCAGGCCTTGGCAAGACACATCTACTTCAGGCAATAGGGCACTATGTGGTGGCCAATCATCCAGGGATGCGGGTCGCCTACGTCTCGGGCGAGGCGTTCACAGCTCAATATGTCACCTCCCTCCGCGAGCACAAATCCGAGGACTTCCGGCAGAGGTTTAGGAACGTAAACGTTCTTCTGGTGGATGACATCCAGTTTCTAACAGGCAAGGAGCGCACGAAGGAGGAGTTTTTCCACACATTCAATGCGCTGTATCAGGCTGACAAGCAAATAGTGCTGACAAGTGACAGGTCGCCGCGAGAGCTGAGTCCCCTCGAAGAGCGCCTGAAATCGCGATTCGAGTCCGGCGTTGTCGTGGACATATCCGCACCTGACTTGGAGACTAGAATTGCTATCCTGAGAATGAAGGCTCTCGCAGAAGGGGTGGAACTGTCTTTTCAGGTACTGGAATGCATTGCCGAAATGGTGCCGACGAGTATCCGAGCACTCGAAGGCGCCCTGGTCACCTTGCTCGCGTACACATCTCTCATGAATGCCCCCATCACTGTCTCTGTAGTACAGGAAGTCCTGGGTCGGTATATCAGCGAGAAGAAGCTTTCCGAAATCACGCCGGATACCGTCCAAAGGGCTGTGGCAAAGGCTTTCGGAGTTTCTGCCGATGAAATCCAAAATGATTCTCGCAGGAAGGATCTAGTCGCTGCACGCCACGTCGCCATGTATCTCTGCCGAGAACTCACCCCCTATTCAGGAGTAGCTATCGGCAAGGCGTTTGGCGGGCGAGACCATGCCACCGTCATACACGCGTGCAAGAAGGTTGAAAGCCGGATGAACGAGGATCCTGCCTTTCGTGACACAGTAAACCGCCTGGCCGACCTGATAAAATCGGGGCGAATATAAACAAATTGTGGATAACTCACAGGAACATCTGTTGAAAACTTCCTCCCGCTATCGTCCCTGTGAAAACTGTTGATTTCTGAACACTTTCTTGCCCTAGTAATGCACAGGTTTTCCACACCTAGCCAATTCGGTTTTTCTCCCACAGGACAAGACAAAAACAGTGGTCCAGGGCGGGTTATCAACAGTATCAACATCCTGTATAATAAACAACAACAAGTCTATTATTAATCTAATGGTTACATGGAACCTGTGAAAAACTTTCATGGACTGCGAGACTTATCCTTTCAATTATGCGTATTCGCACACTGGATTTGCAAAACTTCAGAAACTACACGGAGGCCTCACTGGAGCCTGACCCTAACTTGAACATACTTCTCGGCAAGAATGCTCAGGGAAAGACTAGTCTGCTGGAAGGGATTTATATTCTTTCAACCACGAGATCATGGCGTGCTGGAAAAGATAACGAACTAATTCACTGGGATGCCGACTATGCACACGTTTCGGCCGAGGTGTCACGAGAATACAGAAACGATGTCGAGATTAGCATTACCTTGAGCCGCTCTGAAAAGAAAACGGTCAAGGTGAATACGATCCGCCAAACGAAGCTAGCGAACGTAATGGGTGAGCTGAACACTGTACTCATAGAGCCTCATGACGTAGACATAGTGAGAGGTGAACCGAGTCACCGGCGAAGGTTCCTGAATCTCGACATAAGCCAGGTACAGCCCCAGTACTGCCACTTGCTGGTCAATTACAAGCGAGTCCTGGAGCAAAGAAACCGGCTTCTAAAGGAACTGCAGTCAAGACAGGTCAGTGACGGCGTGCTGGATGTCCTCAATGAACAATTGGTAACATACGGTTCAAGGATACTTGAACGGCGGCTCGAATTCGTGAGCCACCTGGACCATCTTGCAAATATCATTCACGGTCAAATCACATCCGGGCAAGAGGACCTAAAGATAAAATACGCATCCAACCTAGAACTAGTAGGCTCGGAGTCAGCGGAAAGCATACAGGCAGTTTTCAGGCATTACCTGCGGCAGATTCGGGCGGACGAGATTCGTAGAGGCGTAACCTTGGCAGGCCCGCACAGAGATGACTTGACGCTTACAGTCAATGGCATAGACGCAAGGATCTATGGATCCCAGGGCCAGCAGAGGACTATTGCCCTGAGCCTGCGCCTGGCAGAGGTGGAGATCATGGAAGAGACTGCAAAGGAGCCGCCAGTGGTCCTATTGGACGACGTGATGACTGATTTGGACGAGGAGAGGCGCACCCATGTTTTTCAAATGACTAGAGGTAGGTGTCAGACCTTCATGACAGCCGCAAGCATGCGCGCACTCGACGCCGAGTTCCTGAGCTCCGGCAAGGTATACCGAATTGACGACGGGCAGGTGAGGATGGAGTGAGAATCAGCACAGGCATGGAGGGCCTAGGTGATTTTCTTTCGAACTCGCTGAAAGCGCTGGATATTGAGCACCGAGTTCTCCAGGAGACATGCATTCTGCTCTGGGACGAGGTTGTCGGCAAACAAATAGCAAACGCCTCTCAGCCGGAGTTTGTGAAAGATGGGCGGATGTTTGTCACCGTCAAGAGCTCAGTCTGGGCGAACGAATTGTCTTTATACAAGGCAGAAATAATAGCTAGGCTGAACAAGAGAATTGGGCGACCTGTGCTCAAAGATATCATCATGAAAGTAGGTAGTGTTAAGAAGCGTGCACATGTCAGCAAGCCTAGCGAACGGCCAAAACCAAACCTTGAAGGTATAGAGCTCACGCAGGATGAACTTGATATGATAGAGTCGGCTGTTGCGTCATCAGATGAGGCTGTGGCGGAATCGACGCGGAAGCTTCTGACCACCGCAAAGCAGATAGAAAAGTGGAAGCAGATCCACGGATGGACTCCCTGCAAGAAGTGTGGAGTCTTGCAAAACACGGCATCGGGTGTATGCCCGCCTTGCCAACTATACATGCAGGAGAGGTAGAGGATGCGAGTACTTATGCTGTCCTGGGAATATCCTCCAAGGATTGTGGGAGGGATATCCAGGCATGTCTACGACCTGAGTCGAGCATTGGCATGGAGAGGGATTCAGGTAGATGTGGTAACTTGTGAACACCCGGGTGCGCCGGAAGTGGAGGTAGACGGTAACCTGGCCGTATACAGGGTGCCAGTTGCACCAGGAGACGACTTTATCCACTGGGTTCACAATCTGAATACAGCCACGGAAGCGCACGTGGAGAAATTGCTTACACCTCCGGCGACTGCAAAAAAGAAGACAACGCGCCGTAAGAAAACAGAGAGTCCGCCTCAGCCCGTATTGAATGGCCCGACTGTGATTCACGCTCACGATTGGCTGTCAGCTTTTGCCGGCAAGAATCTGAAGCACAAGTACAAAATCCCGCTTATTGCGACCATACATGCGACCGAACACGGGCGGAATCATGGTATACACAATGATACACAACGGTATATCCACGGTGTGGAGTGGGAATTGTGCTATGAGGCTTGGAGGGTGATTTGCTGCAGTCACTTCATGAAAGACGAGATTGCCAACGTCCTCCGGGTTCCTTATGACAAGATGGATGTGATCGCAAACGGCGTAGATGCACGGAAGTTCGACGTCTCGTTCGACCGAGCAGAATTTCGAAATATGTTCACAAAACCGGAAGAAAAGATAGTCTTCTTTGTCGGCAGAATGGTGCCCGAAAAGGGTGTTCAGGTACTGATAGAGGCTGTGCCGGAGATCCTTCCCGCTTACAACGACGTGAAGTTTGTAATCGTAGGTGGTGGAGAAAAATCCCACCTGGTCCGGCGGGCAGAGGAGCTTGGTATATCTTCGCACGTGTTTTTCACTGGATATGTGGACGACGATACCCTGCTCAAGTTGTACAAGGTCGCAGACGTGGCGGTGTACCCGAGTCTGTACGAGCCGTTTGGCATAGTGGCGCTGGAGGCAATGGCGGCACAGGTGCCCGTCGTTGTCAGCGATGTAGGAGGGCTTCGCGAGGTGGTGGATCACGGTGTGACAGGATTGACCGCCTGGGCGGACAACCCAGATTCACTTGCTTGGGCTATCCTGCGCGTGCTGAAGAACCCCTATTCAGCGAAGCAGATGGCACAAAATGCATACAGAAAAGTACAAGACCAGTTCAGCTGGGATCGGATTGCCGAACAGACTGCCTCGGTGTACGAGCGAGTCTGGGCTGAGTATCTCAACAGCGACTGGGGAGGTGGAGCTAATGTCTGAAGGATGGCACGGCCCACTCCAACGGGCTGGCGTGGGTCGCTGGCGGATACCGAAAGGCTATAAGCGTGGAATGCTTACCGACGGCATGATTTACGCAACGGAAAGCCTGCTGGAGCACATTCGAGCAGACATGGCGCCGGAACAAGTGGCAAATGTTGCTTGTCTCCCGGGCATCCAGGGTCTGTCGATGGCTATGCCGGACATCCACTGGGGTTATGGCTTTCCCATTGGCGGAGTTGCCGCAATGTCGTGGGAACAAGGGGTCGTATCCCCGGGCGGCGTGGGGTACGACATCAACTGCGGCGTGCGAATGCTCCGCACCGACCTAAGCCAGCAGGACGTGGAACCTCGCCTGCGAGAACTTGTCGACGCTCTCTTCCACGACATCCCGTCGGGTGTGGGCTCAGAAGGTAAAATTCGGCTGAGCGAGCGGGAGCTCAGAGATGTCATGCGAAAAGGGGCGAAATGGGCGGTTGAGCAAGGATATGGCTGGTCTGAAGATATTGAGGTGACTGAGGAGCACGGACAACTGAGCATGGCGGATCCGTCTGCCGTGAGCGAGAGGGCGATCAAGCGAGGCAGGCCGCAAGTCGGCACTCTGGGCAGTGGGAACCATTTCCTGGAAATCCAAGTGGTAGACGAGATTTATGATGAAGAGGTGGCTAGGGTCTTCGGAGTCGACCAAGTCGGCCAGGTGACGGTCATGATTCATAGTGGATCGCGAGGATTTGGCTATCAGATATGTGACGATTACCTGGTGGTCATGCAAAACGCCATGCGGAAATATGAGATCAATGTGCCCGACCGTCAGCTGGCTTGTGCACCGGTTACTTCCTCCGAGGGTCAAGAGTATCTCGCCGCAATGGCGTGTGCCGCAAACTACGCATGGGCGAACCGTCAGGCGATGGCGCACTGGACGAGGGAGGCTTTTGCCAGGGTCTTCGGCGTGGGTCCGCACAAGCTGGGGATGCGGCAGATCTACGATGTGGCGCACAACATAGCGAAAATTGAAAACCATGAGATAGTCGGCGAAACGAAGAAGGTAGTCGTGCATCGAAAGGGCGCAACAAGAGCGTTTCCGGCGGGACATCCAGATGTGCCTGCCATCTACAGGAGCGTGGGTCAGCCTGTATTGATCCCAGGCGACATGGGGCGATACTCTTTCTTGCTTGTAGGCACTGAGCAGGCGATGAGAGAGACCTTCGGTTCCACTTGCCATGGTGCAGGCCGGGTGATGAGCAGGAAAGCGGCTATGAAGGAGTCTCGCAGCAGCGACGTCCAACAAGAATTGGCAAACAAAGGAATAATGGTTCGAGCCGCCAGCCGAGGAACCTTGGCGGAGGAGTCACCGGACGCCTACAAGGATGTGTCACAGGTAGTGGAAGCCGCTCATGAAACGGGCATATCGCGAAAGGTTGCTCGCATGCGACCGCTTGGAGTAATCAAAGGATAATAATCTGGTTAAGAAAGGGGTTATCAATTGTCTAAGAAACTGCAAGTAGGAATCATTGGTACAGGGGGCATAGCGCGGAATTGCCATATGCCTGCGTGGAGCAAGCATCCGGACTGCGAGATCATAGCCGTCTGCGATGCGAACGAACAGGCGCTGAACACTGCCGCAGAGCAGTTTGGCGTCAAATACAAGTTCACCGATTTCAAGAAGATGCTCACCATGGCAGAGATCGACGTGGTAGACATTTGTACACCGAATTATCTCCACGCAGAGCCGGCGATACTGGCACTGAACAGCGGCAAGCACGTCATGGTGGAAAAACCGATGGCAATGAACGCCGTAGAAGGTGAAGCTATGTGCCAGGCGGCGCAGAAGGCTGGAAAGAAGCTGATGGTGGCGCAGAACTGCCGATTCGGCTCCGAGGCTCAGACGCTGAAGAGGTTCATAGACGCCGGAGAGATGGGCGAGGTCTACTACGCACGGGTTCAGGCTCTTCGCCGCAGAGGCATACCGGGGTGGGGCGTCTTCACGCAGAAGGACAAGCAAGGCGGAGGCCCGCTCATAGACATCGGCGTGCACGCGCTGGACCTCACCCTCTGGCTGATGGGTCATCCGAAGCCGACCGCCGCATCTGGTCTCTGCTATACGAAATTCGGGACACGCCCCGGACTGGTCGGCCTGTTTGGCAAGTGGGATCACACGAATTACACTGTCGAGGATTTCGCCACAGGTCTGATAAGGTTCGACAACGGCGCCAGCCTTGTCATAGAGTCAAGCTTTGCCGCGAACATCGAGAAGGACGTGTTCAACACCGCTCTATTCGGCACTGAGGGCGGTTGCGAGTGGAACCCCATTAAGATATTCAAGGAAGAGCACCAGACACTGCTGGACGTGACGCCAGTCTTCTTGCCCAAGGTAAACACGCACGAAGCGGAGGTCCACCAGTTCGCGGATTCCATTCTAAACGACACGCCAACCCCTGTTCCTGGCGAGCAAGGCCTAATGGTAATGAAGATACTCGACGCAATCTACAAGTCGGCAGAGGAAGGGAAGGAAGTAGCCATCCGGTAACGGGGGACACTTTGAGTAAATCAACCCGCCTGCAGAAGTGGTTGAAAGGTTATGAGACCGTCCTGTGCCTAGCTGTGGTATCATGGCTGGCTTCACTGGGCTACAGCATTCTAAACCAGTCTGCTCTACCACCCTATATACAGGAATTGGGTCTCGCTGCTCATATCGGCGTAGTGTTCGCTGCATTCCTGGTCATGGAAACAGTGTTCAAGTCGCCGATGGGCTCGCTTGGGGACAAGCTGGGACGCCGGCCGGTTATAGTCGCTGGTGCTCTCGTCTCCTGCATCGCGGCTTTGGGAATCGCCGTATCTCAGGCATTGTGGGCGCTGATTGTTCTGCAGGCGATAGACGGGCTTGGGTGTGCCGCAATTTGGCCTACCATCACCGCGGCAATGAGTGGGTCCGCGCCTCCAAACCGGCGGACGACGACAATGGGAGTGATGATGGTTACGTACATGTCTGGTTTGGCTCTGGGCCCGCTCATCGGCGGTCTGTCTAATGATCTCACGGATTCTCGACAAACATCTTTCTATGTCGTAGCCGGCATGTTCATCGTTACGGCAGTGGTCGCTTGGCTGTTCACCCCTCACCGTACGAAAGAAGAAGAGGAAGCTTCTGCAGGAGGACAAAGCAGGTCGATCAGCTTGTCTGATCTGATTGTTGGGTTGAAATCAATCCCAGACATGATGCTTCTCGCATTTGTCGCTTTCTTTGGTATAGGGCTTCTCATCCCCATAGTCAAGCTCTTTGCCATGAACGAATTGGGCTTGAGTGAGACTAGCTACGGCATGCTTATGCTCCCGCTGGCACTGACGGTAGCCGCTGTGAGCCTGGTGTCTGGAAGGCTGGGGGACCGATGGGGGAAAGCCAGGTCTGTCCGCGTGGGACTGCTGATTAGCTGTGTGGCGATGTGGACTATTACTGTGGCAGAAGCAACATGGCAGTTCGCAGTCGCGGCTACATTCCTTGGGATTGGATTTGTGGTTGCTATGCCCGCTTGGCTGGCTTTCATCTCTGATATGTCTGCGCCGTGGATAAGAGGGGCTGTCATCGGCGCACTGGCGACCGCTCAGGGCATAGGTGCGGTGGCAGGCACAACGGTAGGCTCTTATCTATACAAGCTGGTGAGAATCAACATATGGGGCAAGGAGCTGGCGGCAAGCTCTCACTATTCGCCTTTTATTGTCAGTGCAATGGCGCTCACCTTCTGTCTCATTCTTGCACACTGCTTTGTGAAGGATGGTGACATGCGCCGTATCGGTGGCAAACCAGCCTAGGCTTGAAGGACCCGTTCTCCTGTTTTCCTCATGGTCAGCGATGGAGGTCACCTCACGGCTATTATCATCGCCAAGATGTAGCCTGCCACTAGAAAAGTACCGTGCCACCGGTAGATGCGGCCTCGCACCAGCATTGCCGATACTATCACGGTGAATAGCGTCATCAGCGCGAACATTCCAGACATCAGCCCGTGCACCTTCCAAGTGCCGTGAGCTACTGCCACAAAGGGAATCACGGCAAGCAACAGGCTGTTGTGGTTTACTTTCGAGCCTATGAAATTGCAGATGGACAGCTGAGCCAATCCTCCGTTTCGCCAGACCGTTATATAGGCAGTCATCTTCTCGGGCATTTCCGAAGCGATGGGACCAAGGACTATGGCTATAACCACAGGGCTCACGTGCAGAGCCTTCGCCACCCCAATCATCGCATCTACAAACGGCTCCGATATGAAAAAGATGGCAGTCCCGCCTATCAGCAGTTGGATGAATGCTATTGCCAATCGTCTGTTGGGCACGTGGACCAGGCCCTCTTCGTACTGCGCTGACATCTTCAGCACCAAGCCGGCATAGACGAAGAACAAGACGGCAAGTATTATTCCTTCTGCCAGGCTCAGCCCGTCGTCTCTCCAAATAAAGAGAAAAGCGATCACTGCGGTAATCAGCAGGAAGAGGGCATCTATCCGGGTGGCGCGGGATAGCCTGATGACGCTCACAGGCTGTCTGCTGAGCCTGGTGGTGGCAACCAGTATCACCAAGCCGTAGCCTAGAGTGACCAGGAGGGTACATGCGCCGATAGCCGATCCAATTGCCATGTCATATCGGCCCTTCATCGAAGCCCAAAACACAAACATGTATTCTGGCAGTGTGGTGAGCAGGCCAAGGACGATACTTCCTGCGATCGTTGTGCCCCACTTGTCGGAGAGGACTTCGGCTCCATGACTGAGCAGATATGCTGCTCCTATCACCAGCACCAGAAGACCAATGAACTCGGCAAATACCATGTTACTATCCCTGCCTTACAGTTCCGGATGCGAACCCGCAATTATTATTTCCGACTTAAGAAAAAAGACCTTTGGCGGCATTACAATAAATGCATGCGCCAAAGGTCTTGCTGTGCAAACAGAGTGTCTGCCGGTGGAACCAGCCAAATAGGCGGTTGTTGATTCCAGCCTCACCACCAAGAAGGTGGAGCGCTACTCCCCTTTGTGCAGTTCAATTCTGCTGATGATTGTACCGGCATGCGCGGCGGATGTCAAGTTCACCGAGGCTATCGGTCTTCGTTCGTCAATCTCTGCTGGGGTGGAGGTCAAAGAACATGTTCTCCAATGCCAATTGTGGGGTGATGTTGCCTTCTATATAGAAGCGAGTTGCCATGATGGTTTTCAAACACTGCTCTGCTTTATCCCTGCTGTACCTTTCCGCTAGGAAACGAAGGTCGTCTTGGAAGTCGAGGTTCACCACCGGTGCATCCTCGCCATGTATCTTAAGGGCGAGGATGTCTGCGTACCAGTTAAGGATGTATTCCAGCATCTCGACAAGCCGCTGGACTCGGGTGCGGTCGTCCTCGGAGTTCTTTCGAGGCTCAGCTCTCTTGCGGAGTGCCTCGGCGGTTCGAATCGAGAGCACGTCTGGTCCGTAGAGCAATTCTTTCACCTGCTCGAGGACGAACTTGCGCTCCTCCATAAACGTTGGTGAGGCGGCCATTTCCAAGGCTCTGCCCAATGCACCCTGTGAGCAAGACGCAATCAATCGGATGTCTTGTTCGGGTAGATCGAACTGCTTCTTGAGAATCTCTTCGATATCTCGAATACGCTGTGGGCGGAACCGCACAGTCACGCATCTCGAACGAATCGTGGGCAGAAGAGAATTTGGGTTGGTGCACACCAGAATCAAGACGGCGTATGAGGGCGGCTCTTCGAGAATCTTCAAGATCGCGTTTTCGGAGCTGGGATTTAGAGTGTCTGCTTGTTCGATTATGAATATGCGGTATTTGCCAGAGAGAGGGGCATAGCTGAGGCTTCGGATCATCTCATGGACTTGCTGGATTTTCGTTTGGTTTCCGGAAGGTGAGATGACCTGGGTATCGGCATCGGTCTGAGCCTCGATTCGCAGGCAAGAAAGGCAGTTTCCACAAGCATCACCTTCCGCGGTGGGGTTTGCGCAGTTCAGGGCGGAGGCGAAGGCAAGGGCAGTAGACGTCTTGCCAATGTGCCTGTGGCCAGTGAACAAGTATGCGTGGCCGACCGAAGACCGCTGGATAGACGAAAGCAGTGCCCGAATCGCGGTATGTTGCCCTTGGATGTCCGCGAGTCTCACTCTAGAACCGCTCAAACCTTTCCACATCCACGACGAACACCACTGCGCCGCCGACAAGCACCTTGACCGGACTTGGGATGAAAACGCCAATGGGCCCAGCGTCCCCAGGGATGAAGTTTGCGTACTGCTCCCTGGTCTTACAGCTCTCCTGTATCACGCTTAGCAATTCGTCGAGCCTTTTCTCTTCCACCCCAATCAGGAAGGTGACGTTTCCATCGCGCAGGAAGCCGCCAGTGCTGGCGAGCTTGGTGAACTTGAAGTTCGACTTGACCAGCGCGTCGGAGATTCTATGCTTGTCCCGGTCGTGGATGACAGTAATCACGAGCTTCATGCTGTGCTCCTAACGAAGGATACTCAACCAATTATATGTCGGCACCCAGTTTGTCTGCAACATGCTTGAGTACTTGCCGGTGGATGGTGTAGATGTCGTTTGTTGCGTCGAGAACCACTATTCGTGTGGGGTTTAGTTTTGCTTGCTCGAGAAATCCCTCTCGGACTCGCTGATGATATTGCAAGCCTTTTCGCTCCATTCTGTTCTTCTCGCCCTGGCGTTTCAGGCCGGTTTCGACGTCTACATCCAGAAGAAAGGTGAGGTCGGGGATTAGTTCCCCAGTCGCGAAATCGTTCATCTCTTGCAGGAGAGAAATATTCAAGCCGCTTCCGTACCCCTGATATGCTATGGTGGAATCCGTGAACCGGTCGCATATCACAATTCGTCCCTCGGCTAAAGAAGGGCGTATCACCCGCTCCGTATGTTGCGCTCTAGCCGCCAGGTATAGGAACACTTCAGTGCGGTCGGTGACAGAATGATCGTGCCCGTCAAGCAGGATTGATCTTATTTGCTCGCATACCGGGTCACCTCCGGGCTCACGAGTGAGGGTAACCTGCCATCCCCGGTGCTCCAGCGCCTCGGCGAGCAACCGGGCTTGAGTCGTCTTGCCGGATCCCTCCGGTCCTTCGAATGTTACAAACATTCTTGGTTTGGGCTACTCCTGACTAACTTCGATTTGCAAAACACAAGGTCCGTTGAGAGAGAACTTGCCGGACGCACTCTATAGAGAGACGTTTGTCAATAGAAGCGATGGAACTACGGCTTCGAGATGCGCAAATGGCGGTAAGGCTCTACGCCGACGCTCTCAGATACTAGATCATACTGTGACACAAGCTGGTGCTGCAGACGGCGAATGTAGCTCGTCTGGGGAGTCAGGTCCACTGTCTCTTCCTCGCCAGACAGCACCCTCTCTATGGCATCTTCCGCCTCTTGCAGAGCCAATTCCTCGTTCTGGAACTCCGAAATCTTGAAGACAGACTTCAGCGCACTAGCGATCTGCGTGTAGGTATTACTCTTAATGACGTATATCGGTATGTTGCCGCCACTAGCCTCCCGCAGTTTCGCTGGTTCCTTCCGCGCGTGTGCTTTAAGGGTGAGAATGATATCGGCATCCTTCCAGTCCTTCGTAATATATGCAGGCACTCGGAGTTCGCGGATTGCCCTCTCCAGCCTGTTTCGGCTGACTCCGTATGGGAAAACGCGAACCGTCTGCGGCAAGGGTCTCTCGGCCTGTTCCGGTGTTATGTTGAAGGAGACTGGCTCGGCGGTCTTGGGTGTCACGGCCTCGCCCTCGGACATCTGGACGACCTCGACTTCGCCCTCCGGATTCCGCACTCGGATTTCTGGTCTGGGCGGAGTGCCCCTGAGCAGTTTGTCCACCGTTTTGGCTACATCGTGATGGATTGCCAGCTTGTCCATCTCCATGATCTCTATGACCACGTCGAAAGTTGGCGGCGCTTTCCTCTCAAGTACGGTCTTTTGAGTTCCTCTCCGCTTTGCTTCTTCGTCGCTCAGAGTGACAGCCTGAATGCCGCCCACCAGGTCGCAGAGTGTGGGGTTCATCAGCAAGTTCTCCAAAGAGTTGCCGTGTGCAGTGGCGATCAGTTGGACGCCTCTTTCGGCGATGGTGCGCGCGGCGAAGGCCTCCGCTTCCGTTCCTATTTCGTCAATCACTATGACTTCAGGCATGTGGTTTTCCACCGCCTCGATCATGACAGCATGCTGGAGTTCCGGAGAAGCGACCTGCATGCGGCGTGCCCGTCCGATTGCTGGATGTGGTATGTCGCCGTCTCCTGCGATTTCATTCGACGTGTCCACAATTACGACACGCTTCTTGAATTCATCACTCAAGACGCGGGCGACTTCTCGGAGCTTGGTTGTCTTGCCAACCCCAGGACGCCCTAGCAGTAGGATGCTTCTGCCGGCTTCTACCACGTCCCGAATGATGTCTATGGTGCCATAGACAGCTCTGCCGATTCGGCAGGTCAGACCCACTATCCTGGCTTGCCGATTCCGGATTGCCGAGATGCGGTGCAGAGTTCGTTCGATGCCAGCTCTGTTGTCTTTTCCAAACTGACCAATGCGAGAAACGGTGTAGTCTATATCTTTCGTGGTGACTTCAATTTCACACAGTTCGACAACTCTGGAAGGAAACCGGGCTTCTGCTGGCCTGCCCAAGTCCAGCACGATTTCAAGCAGTTGATCGAGGTCTGGTTGTGCTTCCAGGCACTGCCGCACTTGGGGTGGAAGTACATCCAATAGCTGATCCAAATTGTCGGTGACTTGTTGCTGCTGCATAGGACCTTTCGCGAATCCCTCCGGTACCAGCCTCTGCTGTTTGGACGGTACCCGTCATAATGTTTCTTACCCACGAAGAATCTAATTCATTGACAAGTTTCCCCCGAAGAAACGGAATTCCTTCTCTTCGGAGGTCTTTCAAGCTTTCTCTGAGCCGTATATGAGGAGCGCCGAGGTCACTATCGCCGCTGTCTCGGCTCGCAGAATACGTGCGCCCAGAGAAACCGGCTTTATCCCTGAGTGTACGGCAGCCCGTACTTCCTCGTCTGAAAAACCACCCTCCGGCCCGATGAAGCAGGCCAGACTCTCCGTAGAGGCAGCTTGCAGTAGTTCTGGAGAGATATCCTTGTCTTTCTCTTCCTCCCAGGCAATGATCCCGTTTCCATCAGTCAGTGAAAAGGCTTCTTCCAAGGGCACTATTCCTCTGACATCGGGAACGCGCACCCGCCCAGACTGCTCTGCGGCTTCTCGTACGACAGCCCGCCATCGCTCAATGCGCGGCACGAGTCTTTCCTCGGGAATCTTGGGTACTGATCGGGCTGTCGTGGCTATGATGAATGCTGAGACGCCTATCTCTGTGCACTTCTGAAGAATTAGTTCGATCTTATCGCCCTTCAGCAGTCCCTGGACGAGCGTCAATCTGAGCCGCGCCTCTGTCTTCGGATGCGTGACTTGGGTAATCTCCCCCACGACCTCGCGGCCATCTACGGCTGCCAGCTCTGCCACGTACTCCTTCCCAGAGTTGTCGAAGACGTACACGGTATCGCCGACGTGCAGACGAAGCACGTTTGCTATCTGCTTCGCCTGATTAGTGCTGAACAGCACTTGGTTGTAGGAAATCCGTTCCGGAGGTACATAGAATCTATGCCTAGCTGCCATCATAAAGTCATTCGCCGGTTGTCGACGTTGTTCCTTCTTGCTTCACAAACTGGACACATTCCCCCGGCAACCGAAGTGCTTGGGGGTGTTCATGGCGCCATGGTGAGGTAAACGCTTGTGCGCAAAATTGGCGTCTTATTTGCAAAATCAAGAAGGAATTGTGTATCATAAACAGGTTGTTCATCAAAGATGAGCTAGTAAGCATCGGAAAGAAGGAATGAGTGTTGGGAAGCAACGAGCATGACCTGACGACACTGCGGCACAGCGCGGCGCACATCCTCGCTGAGGCGGTGAAGCAGCTCTATCCCGAAGTGAAGCTGGGGATAGGACCTGCCATCGAAGACGGCTTCTACTACGACTTCGACCGCCCGGAGGGATTTACGCCCGAAGACCTGGAGAAAATCGAAAAGCGGATGCACGAAATAGTCAGCGCCGATGAGCCCTTCATCCGCACGGAAGTCTCCAAGGCCGAGGCCGATCGAGTGTTCGCCGACGAGCCCTACAAACTGGAGTTGATTCGCGAGATTCCAGACGAAGAGGTGACCATCTATCGGCAGGGGACTTTCACCGACCTATGCCGCGGGCCGCATGTGGAGCGGACAGGCCAGGTCAAAGTGTTCAAGCTTCTCAGCGTCGCAGGGGCATACTGGCGGGGCAGTGAGAAAAACCCTATGCTTCAAAGGATTTACGGTACCGCCTTCAGGACTCAAGCGGAACTCGATGAGTACCTGACATTTTTGGAGGAGGCTCGCAAACGAGACCACCGCAGGCTGGGCAAGGATCTCGACCTGTTCAGTTTCCATGAGGAAGGCCCGGGATTCCCATTCTGGCATCCGAAAGGCATGGTCGTGCTGAATGCAGTTCTGGATTATTGGCGCAGAGTGCACATTCAACACGGCTACCAGGAAGTGCGAACCCCCATGATTCTCAACGAGGAATTGTGGCACAGGAGCGGCCATTGGGACACCTATCGCGACAACATGTACTTCACCGAGATCGACGAGCACACATACGCGGTGAAGCCGATGAACTGCCCTGGGGTCATGCTCATTTACAAGGAAACCCTGCGCTCATACCGCGACCTTCCTTTGAAATATGCTGAGCTAGGCCATGTGCACCGACATGAAAAATCCGGCGTGCTTCATGGTTTGTTCCGGGTTCGAGCATTCACCCAGGACGATGCTCATGTCTTCTGCACACCTGACCAAGCCGAAGCCGAGATTGTGAAGATCATCGATTTGATCCAGACAATCTACGCCAAGTTCGGATTTACCGACTACCGCATAGAGCTAAGCACGCGGCCGGAGAAGTCCATCGGTACGGACGAAATGTGGGAGACTGCAGAGAATGCCCTGCACCAGGCGCTCCGGTCCCAGGGCATTGAGTACGCTGTCAATCCAGGTGATGGAGCTTTCTATGGGCCGAAGATAGACTTCCACATCAGAGATTCGATGGGCAGGTCCTGGCAATTGGGTACTATCCAGTTGGATTTCTCCATGCCGGAGAGGTTCGAACTCGAATACATTGGTGAGGACGGGAAGCCGCACCGGCCGGTCATGATTCACCGAGCGATCTTGGGTTCGATTGAGCGGTTCATGGGCATCATCATAGAAGAGTATGCGGGAGCTTTTCCACTGTGGCTAGCTCCAGTGCAAGTGATTCTGCTGCCGATAGCTGATAGGCATGTTCAATATGCCAACGATGTCGCCGAGAAACTTACGAAGCTTGGCCTTAGGGTAGCCGTGGACGCACGGAACGAAAAGACAGGGTTCAAGATTCGAGAGGCACAGGTGCAGAAGATACCATACATGCTAATAACAGGCGACAGGGAAGTGGAAGCAGGCAAGGTGTCTGTCAGACAGCGAGAAGCCGGCGACCTAGGAGCCATGGTGTTGAGCGATTTCATTGCCAGGGTTACTAGTGAGTTGACAGATTAAAAGGTTTTTGCTACACTACGAAATACTAAATTTCCGCGACTAAGCCGAGAAAATCGGCGGTCGGCATGTACGAGGTGATTGCACATAAACAAAGATCTCAGGGTTAACGAGCGCATTCGGGCCAGAGAGTGCAGGCTCATTGACGAGACCGGTGCTCAGCTGGGAATCACTAGCGTGCACGACGCCCTTGCCCTTGCGAGGGAAAAGGGTCTGGACCTCATCGAGGTTGCACCGACTGCCACCCCGCCTGTCTGCAAGATTATGGACTATGGGAAGTACAAATACGAGCAGGAGAAGCGGGAGCGTGAGGCCCGAAAGAAGCAGCATGTGAGCGAAATGAAAGGGCTCACACTGCGACCGACGACGGATGAGCATGATTACCAAGTCCTGGTGAAGCATGCCTTAAGGTTCCTGCGGGAGGGTGATAAGGTCAAAGTTACCGTTCGGTTCCGAAGTCGGGAGATTACCCATCCGGAGCTAGCACAGCGCCAACTGGAGCGAATGGTTCAAGACGTTTCGGATGTAGGTGTGGTAGAGAAGCCACCCGCAATGGAAGGGCGAACAATGACCATGATCCTGAGTCCCAAATAGGCGAATCTTCCGCGCTGAAGGCGTGGATTGATAATACTAGACACCAAAACATTTGCCACGGGTCTGGTTTGCCTGGGCAGGCGGACGCGTGGCATACGTTGTCTTGAAAGGGAAGAAGAGATGCCCAAGATTCGGACAAAGAAAGCCGCTGCCAAGCGGTTCAAAATTACAGGAACAGGCAAGATTGTACGGCGTTGCACTGGTAAAGGCCATCTTATGATGAAGAAGTCAGGCGCCCGAAGGCGCAGGCTTACCCTAGAAGCCGAGGTCTCTGGTGGCGAGAGGCAAAAAGTCCATCGGCTCGTTCCGTATGGCTAAGGCCACGCCCAGAGACGTCTTATATTCGCCAATTGCCTAACCCGGACAGCCAGGCTGTCTCCAGCGTGACTGACAAGTCGGCTGGCAGTCACGTAGCCGTCAAACTTAAACAAGGGATTTTGGAGGAATCTAACAATGCCACGAGTGAAGCGTGGAGTCATGACCCATAAGCGGCATAAGAAGATCATTAGCCGCGCCAAGGGATATTTCGGGGCAAGAAGTCACCTGTTCAAGACTGCCAATGAAGCGGTCGCGCATGCTCTTCAGTATGCATATCGTGATCGGCGCACAAAGAAGCGAGACTTCCGGAAGTTGTGGATAGCCAGAATCAACGCCGCGGTACGTCAGAATGGTATGACGTATAACCGATTCATCGAGGGGTTGACCAAGGCTGGGGTCGAGATAGACCGCAAGATTCTCGCTGATATGGCCGTCAACGATCAGGCTGCGTTTGCATCCCTGGTAAAGAAGGCCGCAGAGCACGCTACTGCATAGACTGTGGAAGAGCGCTATGACCGAGGATATTCAGGAATCCAAGACCCTCCAGGAGACACTGGATCAGTTGGGACTTCAAGCGGAGCAGGCGATTGCCGCTGCCACTTCTACGGCCGAATTGTCCCAGATAGAGATCGAATATCTCGGTCGAAAAGGGAAGCTCACAGAGCTGCTCCGTCGAATTGGAGAGCTTCCGAAAGAGGAGCGTCCAGCGTTTGGACAGCGAGCTAATACCCTTCGTGACAGTCTGACACAAGCAATCGCGGAAAGGCGGCAAGTACTGGAGACCGAGGAGCGAGAACGTCGACTGCGGGAAGAAGCTGTGGACGTCACTCTCCCCGGTCGCCTCTACCGCGTTGGTCGCAGACATCCTCTTTCTACCACGGTTACCCGAGTAAAGCAGATCTTCATCGGCATGGGCTTCGAAGTAGTAGAAGGCCCCGAAGTCGAGCAGTATCTCTACAACTTCGACGTACTGAACTATCCGGAAGATCACCCGGCAATGGACGCCCAGATGTCCTTCTACATAACTGATGAGCTGTTGCTTCGGACTCAGACGACAGCCATCCAGGGGCGCGTGATGGAGACCAGGCTGCCACCGTTCCGTATATGTACCGTAGGCCGCTGCTTCCGTTATGACGCCATGGACGCTACCCATTCCCACACTTTTCACCAAGTGGACTGCTTTATGGTGGACGAAGGTATCAGCATGGCCGATTTGAAAGGCACCCTCACCCAGTTCTCTGTCGAAATGTTTGGCTCGGGCACAAAGGTACGCTTCAGGCCAGACTATTTCCCGTTCGTCGAACCCGGTGCAGAATGGGCAATTACCTGCTTTGCCTGCAAAGGGTCAGGTTGTACCTTGTGCAAGAACAGCGGGTGGTTGGAGCTGGGCGGTGCCGGGATGATTCATCCCAATATCCTAGAGCGATTCGGTATAGACTCTGAGAAATACACAGGTTTTGCCTTCGGTATGGGGATCGAGCGCATGCCGATGCTTCAATACGGCATAGACGATTTGCGGCTTTTCCTGGAAAATGATCTAAGATTCTTGAGACAGTTCTGAAATTTCCAGCACTCGCAGTGTTATTTCGTTTTCGCCTTTGCAAGTGCTTGGTTTCTGATAAGGAGTAAGGGGTATAGCAGGCTATGCTGGTGCCGCTTGAGTGGCTGAAGGAGTATACAAGCTTTGACGTCTCGCCCGAAGACCTTGCAGAGAGATTGACTCTCGCAGGCCTAGAGGTGGAGGAGATTCTAGAAAAAGATGGGCAGATCGTCTTCTCTACCTACGTCACGCCGAACAGACCGGATCTGCTGTCCGTGGTGGGCGTGGCCCGGGAAATTTCGGCCCTGCTTGGGACGCAGTTCAAACCGCCTCAGCCGCGAGTTATCGAAGACGACATCCCTGTTGATACCCTTGCAAGGATTGACATAGAAAGCCCGCAAAACTGCCCACGGTATTCCGCCAGGGTCATTTTAGGCACCAAAGTCGTGGAATCGCCCAAATGGATGCAGGAGCGACTGATTGCCGCCGGTATGCGCCCCATCAATAACGTGGTGGACGCCACGAACTATGTCCTCTTGGAACTCGGTCAGCCACTGCACGCATTCGACTACGATCTCGTCACCGATCACCATATCATCGTGCGGCAGGCGCGTTCCGGCGAGAAAATCACCACTCTGGACGGCGAAGAGCGGACCCTAGATCCCAGTATGCTCATGATAGCCGATTCCCGGCACTCTGTGGCGGTCGGTGGCGTCATGGGCGGCCAGGATACCGAAGTAACCTTCGCCACACACAATGTGCTTCTCGAGTCGGCTCACTTCAATCGGCTGTCTATTCGCCGCACAGCCCGGGCATTGCAGTTGGCCACCGAAGCATCGTATCGGTTCGAGCGTTGGGTGGATCCGAACGGGACGATTTTTGCGCTGGATCGAGTAGCCGAGCTCATAGTGGCTACCGGCGGAGGGCAAATAGCAAAGGGCGTGCTGGACGTTTACCCCGTCAGAATTGAACCTGTACAGGTGTCGATACGCCCACAGAGGGCAAGCATGCTCCTCGGTCTGGAAGTCGGTCCCGGTCAAGTGGCCGACTATCTGACCAGATTGGGTATGAGCGTAGAATCCTCTGATGAGAACAAGCTTTGCGTGACTGTCCCAACCTTCCGTCCGGATGTCAAGCGCGAAGAAGACTTGATCGAAGAGGTGGGGCGGCTCTACGGGTACGACCGCATACCGGCCACTCTGCCCGTGGGAGCAACACTGCCTGGCCATGACAGCGACGAAGGTACCTTTGCGGCAAAGGTATCTGAAATTCTAGTCTCCATGGGGCTTGAGGAGGTAGTCACAGGCAGTATGTCGCCTCCACAAGGGGATGAGAGACAGGTCACCATTAGAAACCCTATAAGTGAAGATCTAAGTACACTGAGAAAGCATTTGCTACTTGACTTACTCGCAGTAACCTCATACAATATCAATAGAGGCTTCCGAGATATCGGCATCTTTCAGATTGGGCGGGTATTTGCCCTTACGGATGACGATAAGCTGCTCGAAGAGAGACTAAGCGTTGCTGCAGTCATTACTGGCAGTATGTGGGACCGGGCTTGGAATATCGACAAGTCGTCCTTGGAAGCCGACTTCTTTGTGTGCAAAGGTATGGTCGAAGTCCTGCTAAGCAGGCTGGGGGTACACGACACCCTGTACGTACCCTTAGAGTCCAAATGGTTCCATCCCACCAGGGCGGCACGAATTGAATCCGGTGGGGTAACTCTTGGCGTGATAGGCCAGGTAAACTCGGACGTGGCTGAGCAGTACGATATACCGGAGCATACATACGCGTTTGAGCTGGATTTCAACGCGCTGATGGACCGGGCTGCTGGACCCGGCATTTACAAACCACTCTCGAGGTACCCGGCTGTGACCAGAGACTTTGCAGTCGTGGTCGCAGACGATATTCCTTATAACAGAGTCGAGGAGCTACTTGCAAAGGAAGGTGGAGAACTCCTCGAGAGCTTAACGCTTTTCGACGTGTATTCAGGACCTCCGCTACCGGCAGGACGGAAAAGCCTGGCTTTCTCCATCATCTTTCGGTCGCGCGAACGCACACTGCGAGATGAGGAGATAGACGACAGGCTGAATCGCATGCGAAACCTGCTAGCGGTCGAAGTAGGAGCAACGTTCCGGGATACCTAACTCGGGGGTACGCAGGTGGAAGGAGCAAAACGCATCTCTGCAGCGGACATCGAATCGGTGATCCGCTCGCTGACTAACGTCATCTCCGCGCGTGTAATCGCAAGCAAATCTGGTATCGACGAGATACACGTGCTCGCGGACTCTGGCAGGGCACCAAAACAGATTGTTCGTGACGTGGAATCAGCACTTATGGCACGGTTCGGTTTAGAGCTGGATCATAAGAAGGTTAGCATCGCCCAGACACAGGACGGCCAAAAAGTCAGATTCAGCGAGACTCGCCTCAAATTCTCGGATGTGTCTATCCATTTGAACGGCGCAAAAGCAGAGGCGGTTGTCCATTTGAAGAACGGTGCAGAAACACACACAGGCACTTCACTAGGTCACAGTTCCAGCCACAACCAGCTCAGGCTTATTGCCACAGCTACCTTGCGAGCTGTTGAAAACAGCCAGGGTACGGATGGAACCCTGGTGCTGGAGGACCTAACCACTGTAAATCTATCTAATCGCGCCATCGTAGTAGTCTTTGTCAGCATAATGACTCCTCGAGGCGAAGACTACCTAACAGGATCCGCGATTGTGAAGCAGGACCTTTGGAAGGCCGTAGTCAACGCGACTCTGGACGCCGTTAACCGGCGACTAGCTGTGATTAACAACGGAGCAGGATTAGCTTAAGGTGGTGACGAACTGGATAATATGAGCCGCTGGACTTGACTATGCTCATGCGGCGGCTAAGAACAGTTTGGGCCGGCGAGCGGTTTAGGCAAGGTCATAAAACCCGAGCGGAGCGGTGGAAGTGTCTACTCTTAGCGAACGTAGACGCTATCCTCACGACGAAAGGGGTTGACCTTAATGAAGACACTACTGAAAGTTCTGCTTGCCCTAGCGTCGCTGGTGCTTAGCTCCGGCGCGATCATTAGGACTTGGCCACCGCCCTAGGTTCTAGGTGCGGTAGTTCGCCCTTCCGGGTAATGCCCGGAATCTGATTGCCGCCGCCGGCCCATTAGTGGGAAGCTCGAAGGTGCAGTCCTACCCGAAAGCCTTCAACCTGTACAGGCATATCATCCGCATGCTGGGGTTGATAGTGTTCGTTACAGCCTTGGTGTGCGGCCGCTCTGATATCAAGGATCCCGCGATTGGCGTCTTTTTCATCTTGGTATTCCTAGCCGAACTGCTCCCCGTAAGATTCCCCGGCACAGCTGCGGAAGCCATTATGACACTCCCTGTGGCACTGAGTCTTTTCTTGAGCCATGGGACGTCTGTGATGATTGCCGCGAGCACCGTGGCAGTGACCGGTGCGGCTCTGATAGTTCATAGGAAACGTTATAGCCCTGTCCGCCTGATCGATCTCACCAGCTACCACGCTAGTATGTATGTCCTTTCCGTAGCCGTCGCATCGCTGGTGTATATTCTTGCTGGGGGACATATTCTTTCAGAAGGGTGGGGATCCTCGCCAGGCTGGTTGTATCTCGTTTACTGCTATATGTGGGTGTTCCTATGTACCACACTGAATGCTGCCTTCGATGCTCTCGGGGCTGCCTTGTATCGCCAAGATTTGCCGTGGAGAGTGGTGTTTGCCCAGTACATCCGGTGGACTATCCCCAATTACATAGTAACGGCGCCTTTCGGCTTGCTCTTCGCATATCTATATACCTCCTACCATATCTACGGTATACTAGCCATTATTATTCCGTTCCTAGTCGGACGGCAGGCATTGAACCAATACGCGAATGAGCTGGGCACTTACAGGGAAACGATCACTACTCTCGGTTCGTACATGCAGCACTATCATCCGTATACTAAGGGGCATTTGGAGAGAGTTGCAGACTTGGCTACCGAGGTTGCCAAGGAACTACGATTGCGAACTTCCAGTCTGATGCTGATTCGCGATGCGGGAATTCTCCATGATATTGGGAAGGTGGGCGTCAGCGAGGAAATATTGGACAAAGAAGGCAAGCTGACGGATGAGGAGTGGAACATAATCAGGCAGCACCCCGCAAGAGGAGCAGAGATAATTGCGCAACTGCGGTACCTCGAGCCGATCGTGCCGTGGGTTCGAGGGCATCATGAGCGACCGGATGGTAGGGGGTACCCTGACGCTCTGAAAGACGGCCAGATACCCATAGAGGCCGCAGTTATTGCGGTGGCAGATGCTTTTGACGCTATGGCTGGTGTCAAACGAAGCTACCGAGAAGTACCCCTTACCGAAGATCAAGCTATTGACCAGGTGAGATACGGTGTCGGCACCCAGTTCGACCCCAGGGTTGTGAAGGCATTTCTCCGGGTGATGGCAAGGCGGAGGGAGGAGGAAGTTGAGTAACATACTCGCCAACCCTGCCGTTATCATATCCGGACTCTTCACCATTGTGGCAGGTGGCTATGCGTATGTGTACCTTCCCCTGGTAATGCGCAAGGCTTATCGGCAGGGCTTGCTGACCCTAGCCCGAGCCGTGGAGACCAAGGATACCGGAGCGGAAGGTCACGGCGAAAGGGTAGCCGCGTACGTAGTCCAGGTTGCTAAGGAACTCCGAGTACCGATAAGAGAGCGTCGGCGAATGGAATACGCCGCTTTTCTCCAGGATATCGGAAACGTCCGTGTGCCTCACAGGATATTGAACAAAGCCCAGGCGTTGACAGACGAGGAGTTCGAAATCGTGAAGGGGCACACGTTGGTCGGGGCAGAAATGGTGGAGCAAGTCAAATTCCTGCGCGATGTAGCTCCCATCATCCGCCATCACCATGAGCGGTGGGATGGCTCGGGATATCCCGACGGTCTGAAAGGAAAAGAGATACCCCTTGGATCTCGAATACTCGCGGTATGTACAGCATACGACTCGATGCTGCGTACTCGGGCATACCGCCCGGGGATGGATGAAGAATCGGCTATTAGGGAACTGCGGGCTGGTGCAGGAACAGTTTACGACCCCGACGTGGTCAATGCATTCCTCAAGGTTCTAAAGAAGCGGATGAAGTGGGAGCACACTGTTGATCATTGAGGCCTTTTTCTTATCGATTCTAGTTGCCTTTTTACGAAGAGGTAAGCTGCAAAACCTAGGCCGGTCGCCTATCCGACACGTTTGGCTGTTCGGCATGTCATTTCTCCTCATGGCAGCTGTCGAAGCGCTGGGGGTGTCAAAGTACGGGGAATCCCTCCGAGTTGTCATTCGCTCTGCCAATATCATTCAGTATGTGGTCCTGCTGGCGGCTATTGCGGCCAACTTCCATATCCGAGAGATGTGGCTGGCTGGCTTTGGTACGTTCTTGAATGCGTTGGTAGTTGCGGTAAATGGCGGTGCCATGCCTGTTAGCGCTCGGGCATTGCAAGTAGCAGGCTATGAAGAGATGCTCCGTCCCGAAGTCGTTTCCAAGTTCGTCCGGCACTCGATAATGTCATCCTCTACACATCTGAAGTTGATTGCGGATATAATACCCGTACCCAAGCTGCTTATTCTCCCGCCGCAGGTCCTTAGTATCGGCGATGCGCTGGTTGCTATTGCTGTGTTTATCTTCGTCCAGCGGTATATGGTTTCGTCGGAAAAGACCTGCTGATGAGTAGTTGCCAGTGGCAGTCAAGCTCGATTTCCCTAGTTATACCTGAACGAGGATATTCGAATGAGTCGAAGATCAACTATATTAGTTCTGGTCGCTATCATAGCGCTGGCAGTAGTCCTGCGCATATGGGGCCTCGACTGGGGCCTGCCCACCTCCAGGCACTACTTTTCATACCATCCGGACGAGACGGTAACCCTGTTTCCGGCATTGAAGGTGGACTTTTTCAGCGGCAGTTTGAACCCAGGTTTTTACAATTATGGCTCGCTGTTCATTTACCTTACGAATCTTGCTATTGTGGCCGGAAGCCTGTTCGGTTTAATTGACCTGCCGGAGCGTGACCTATTCTCTGCTATTGATGAGTTCGCAAAACTCTACCTAGCTGGCCGAATAATGGCAGTAATCCTAGCGATTGGCACGGTCTACCTGGTTTACGTTCTTGGCAGGCGAGCATATGGCCGTGCGATCGGATTGATTGCCGCGCTTTTCATGGCGATCCTCCCGATTCACGTGATGCACTCCCACTACCTGGCTGTGGATGTGCCCGCAACCTTTTTCGTCACAGCCGCCCTAGTATTCGCCGTGCACATTCCCGGCAGTTACAAACTTCGATATTATTTACTCGCTGGGCTTTTCGCTGGATTGGCGGCAGGTACCAAGTACAATACCGGTCTGGTGATTCTCTCACCGATAGTTGCCCATCTAAGCACTGCCGAAGAGAAGCCCTTCCGCCGAATCTTCAATCCAAAACTGCTGGCAGTGCTGGCAAGCGGGGCTGCGGGATTCTTCATCGGGACGCCGGGAGTATTGCTCTATCGTTCGGAGTTCGTAAGGGATTTTCTGTATGAGGTACGGCATGCAGCGACGGGGCACGGCCTGGTGTTTGCGGACACGCCAGTTGGATTCGTCTATCACGTCACCCACTCGCTGCTGCCGGGCATGGGGCTGCCACTGTTGATACTAGCGGGGATTGGCGTGCTGTACGCTTTGGTGATTCGCAGGCCTGTTGACCTCACACTACTTGCTTTCCTGCTGGCATATTACTTTGTGATTGGGATAGCCCAGGTCAAGTTTGCTAGATACACCATTCCCATGTTTCCCGTGCTGACAATTCTCGCTGCGAGGGCAGTGTGCCGCTTGTATGAGCGGTTCATGGCAGGCGAGCTATTCGTTCACCTAGCCAGGTATGCGCTTACCCTAATACTGATAGCCATTGTTGTCTACACGCTGGCTTATTCTATCGTCATAGATCTAACTTTCGCTCGTGCGGACACTCGAGATGCCGCCGCCTCGTGGGTACGCCGAAATGTGCCCGTGGGAATGTCCATAGGACTAGCTACCCACCCCTGGTTCTATACACCTCCCCTGGACCCTTTCTTTGGTCTACCGGATCCTCGTGACCGCAAAGAGAGGGTGTCTGAATTCACGGATTACGTACTCGTTCTCGGCGAGCGGGATTGGAACGCGGGCTTGCTGAAGACTGTGCAGCCGGATTACGTGATGATGTCGGAGTTCGAATACTACGATGTCTTGCGCGTGAAAGATCCCAACGCCTTGGCGTATTTCGATGTGCTTGATCAGTACTATGTCTTGGAGAGACAGTTCAACAGCCTGCTCACTCGATATTCGAGGTTCTTCGCTCTCGGTCCAATACCTCATGACATGTCCTATGCGAGCACGACGATTCGAATTTACTCTAGGAAGGCAAGATGAGCATGGATCAGTCAATCCAAGCGTTTCTTGATCACCTAGCTATTGAAAAAGGGCTGTCTCGGAACACGATCGAAGCCTATGGTCGAGATCTAGCCCAGTTCGCTGAGTATGCCAGACAGCGGGGAATCACGCGCACGCAGGATTTGACGGAAGCAGTGTTGATAGGTTTTCTCGAGGGCTTGAGAGGAGCCGCGATGTCGCCGAACACGATTGCTAGAAAACTTTCGGCTGTGAAGGTCTTTGCAAGGTTTGCGTGCCGTGATGGCTTCCTGGAGAAAGATTTCACGGCGAATATGGAAGGTGTGCATAGCACGAAGAAACTGCCGCATGTGCTGACCATCGATGAGACTTCCCTACTCCTAGCTCAGCCAGACGTGAGCGATCCAAACGGGCTGCGGGACAAGGCCATGCTGGAAGTGCTGTATGCTACCGGCCTCCGGGTCTCTGAACTCATAAACTTGCGGTTGAACGACGTAAACCTTGAAGTGGGCTATGTCCGCTGTATAGGCAAGGGCTCGAAAGAGCGTATTGTGCCGCTGGGCAAGGTGGCGATTGAGTATCTGACGCGATATTTGTCAAACTCGCGTCCGGGTTTCGCTCGGATAGGCAGTTCGGAGTATTTGTTCCTGACGAACCGCGGGAAGAAAATGACGCGGGTCGGCTTTTGGAAGATAATCAAGAAATACGCATCGCGTGCTGGTATCACCCAGAACATCACGCCACACACGCTCCGCCATTCGTTTGCCACTCACCTACTTCAGAACGGCGCAGATCTCCGCTCCATTCAGGAGATGTTGGGCCATGCCGATATTGCGACGACCGAGATTTACACGCACGTTTCGCGCGAGCGTCTAAAACAAGTCTACAGACAATCGCACCCCCGCGCGTGAATAGCACAGGTATATATTTGTCGGGCAAGCTGAGACTTCTTAGGGTGGGGGGAGTTCGTGGAGCAGGGTGTTCTGGGTGGCACGTACTCGCTCTGCGATGTACGGGTCGTGGGTGAATAGTATTACCTGGTTTTCCTTCGATAGGCTCAAGAGCATGTCAAGCGCTTTGTCCAACCGATTGCGGTCAAAAGTGGCAAATGGGTCGTCCAATATCAGAGGAAGTCTCTTGTTGCCGGACAGGAGCTCGCCACACGCCATGCGAAGCGCGAAGTAGAGCTGGTCCACGGTACCGACGCTCAATGCTGGAGGATCGATGCCAGGCTTTTCAGTTGAAGACACAGTTATATTCCAGCCCTGTCCCAGTTGGATGCTGGTATATCGCCCTTGCGTTATCTGCCTGAAGTACCCGGAAGCGCTGTCAGAAAGAGTCGGCAGAAACTCCTGGGATACGTTTTGGAACACCGCTTGGAGGGCATTGATCGCCTCAGTGTATGCCTTGTACAGCAACTCCAACTCATTCTTTCGGGTGTGGAGATACTCTATTTCGCCTTCCAATGCCGCCAGATCTCTTGCGTTCAGCCTCTCAGTCTCGAGTGCGCCTCGCACCTCATGAAGGCGCGCTTGCAGAGTTGGAACCGAGTTCCGCAGGGATGAATGCTCCGACCGCCAAGATTCTACCTCTTGCGTTGTCGGTGCGTAGTCGGCGAATTCCCCTTCTAGTTGTGCTCGGATGGTGCTGAGCTGGCGGGCGAGCTCTCGTTCTTGCTCTTCCCAATCCTCCGGCTTTTGGCCATTCAGCAGTGCCTTGAGCGTGATCTCCAATTCCTGTGCCTTGGCATTGAGTGTGCGGTAGGACTTAATCTTATCCCAAGCCTCTTCCACGCTTGCGCAGGTTATGTAGTTGAGAATGTTTGCCTTCTCTGCGTCAAGCTGCTGGAGTTCTTTTCTGGTGGACTCAATTATGCCGCTTAGGCGTTCGAAGCCGACTGCCTTACTTGCCCTGCGGGCGCGCAAATACGCGATGGCAAGGAGCGCTCCTGGGATCATCAGCATCAGCCAGCGAGTATCCAGAAATATGCCTGCTAGTAAGCCTGCCAGCAGTAGCGTGAGCGTGCTCGTGAGAAGCCCCGCCTGAGCGAGCCTTTCAGTAGCAGGTACGCTCATATCTCCGGAGGATTCCAGATCGAGAAGGTGCGTTTCCAATTCCTTGTGGCGGATTTCTATCTTGCTGAGCTGATTTGCGATCTCCTCGTCCTTGCCTACGAGGTCAGTGTACGCTTCGAGGCTCTTTTGCGTTGTATTCAGCTCATTAACCTTGTCTTGTATCTTCCTAAGGTTCGAATATACGGACTTGTGCGCCGAATCGGTATCTGCCTCGCTCTTTTTCAGTTCAGCCCATCGCTTGTGCTTGTCTAACAGCCTTTCGAGTTCCGCCAGCCTCTGCGAACCATCAGCGACTTTCGTCTCAAGTTCGTCCAGCTCTTCCGATAGATTCTTGATTCGCGTGCGTGATTGTCGGGCATCGGAGATCTCTTTCGCCAGCTCAGTCAGCCTAGTGGTAATTCGGTCGTACTCGCGTGGGTTCGCAGGCCGATGGTGACCTTTGATATCCCTTTGCCTTGCTTCCAGGCGTCTCAGGGCTTCTGCGGCGGAGACATGTGCCGTGCCGGTGAGTACACGCTGGATCTCCGAACCGACGGCGTCCATCTCACTCGTGTCGAGCTTGCTCAGGTCAAGTTGTTGGACGGAGACGGTGTTGTTAAAAACCTGCGGCGAGGAAATCCCGATATGCTCCGCCACTGTCTGCTCGATTTCATTCTTGTCCGTGACGATGTTTGCGAGGTCATTCCCGTTGACCGTTCCAAGACGAGAGACAAGTTCGCTTATTCTTCGTTCAATCTGGTACACTTGCCCATTAATGGCATAGGTGAGGGTGACGCAACATTTGCCACCATTCCAGCTCTCGAAAGCTTTACCCCGCTCGCGTCCGAACAAGGCACAGCATATAGCCTCGTGTATGGTGGATTTGCCTGACTCGTTTGGTCCATAGATCAAGTTCAGACCAGGGATAAACTCAAGCCGGAAATCCGCAAACCGCTTGAAGTTCTGGAGAACAAGCTCGACAAGCTTCATCCTAAGCCTCACCGAACACTGCTAAGCCAAGGTCCAATGCCTTCCGAAGCAGTCGTTGACGCTCCGGGTCGGACGTGCTTTCGATTTGGTCCAGCAGGTACTTGCAGAAGCGTCCCTGGATCGTGCGGTCGTCTGTGGGCAATTCGCGTCCTGCCGATAATCCGGCCGTATTGACCGACAGGTACGCACACGAATTCTTGAAGCGATCCGGCAGGTTCTCAAGTGCCGTCGTGAGTTCGGGATTTGGGCTTCCAACCAGCCTCAGCTCGATGAGAGCATTCGGGGCACAGTGTTGTCTGATAGCCTCGAGCAGACTTGCCTCAGACTCAAATGACGTGCAGTCAATTTCGAGACTGCGCATTACTCGGGTATTGGTTTTGATTGGCTCCAAATTCAACCTGCTATCTTCGTCTATTTCGCCTACGATCACAAACCTGTCTTCCGTTTCCGGTGGGTCAAAGCCGATGCCCTCCGGTGTACCAGGATAGCAAGCCTTGGTGCTGCCGGTGGACATGACGTTGAATTTGTGGTAGTGTCCCAGCGCGACATAGGCTGCTTTCGTAGATAACAGATCGTTACCCGAAAAAGGATGGTAGTCCTGCAATTGACCACTGAATGCTTCACTTGAGGCGTGTACTAGAACGATAGTGGGCAAATCACCAGCCAAGGCGAGACCATCGAATGCTCTTCTGCTTGAGTTGCCCTTGTCGAAGGCGATGCCGGCTATCGCTATGCCGTGGTCTTCCAGCACCACTGTGTTCCATTCCGTTTCTGTGAAAACATGAATGCCCCGATTGGCTAGTTCGTGCCAGAAACTCCTGGGGTGAATGTAGTCGTGGTTTCCCGGTATGGCGAAAATCTTCTTGCCTGCCTCGGTTAGCCGCCCGAATTCGGCGGTGACTGCCTCGAGGTCACTGGGGTCAGGGTCAATCGAATCGAACAAGTCGCCAGCCACTAGAACGATGTCGACGTCACGTTCTATCGCTATATCCGCCACTCTTGTTAGGGCTTTGCGTTGGTCGCTTCTGCGTTCCTCAGCAAGTTGAGGTGGCAGAAAACCAAACCGCCGGCTAAGGTGAAAATCTGCTACATGCAGAAAACTAGCACGAGCCAAGGAGCGAAGTCCCCCTTTCGGGCAATCGCAGTACTCACGCGAATTGAACAACTGGTTAGCAGACAAGCTAAGTGCGAACTTGATTATAAGCACTAAAAGCCTATTTGTCAAACCATACTTTTTATTGCTTGCAATGCCCGTTCGACCTGTTTGGCTTGCCGCTCCCTCTTGTTGCGAATCTTCTCCTCGGGTTTCGGCAATATGCCAAAGTTCGCATTCATCGGCTGGAAGTCGGATGTCTGCGGCGTCGTTATGTAGTGCACTAGTGAGCCTATCATGCTCTCTCGGGGGAAAACAACCGGACTTTCGCGTCGTGTAAGCTTGGCGGCATTTATTCCAGCAACCAGTCCCATAGCCGCAGACTCGACGTAGCCCTCCACTCCAGTAATTTGTCCGGCAAAGAGGATGTGCGACAGTGCCTCTGCACGCATCTGCAGAGTCGGCGAGAGCAATTCAGGTGAATTTATGTAAGTATTTCGGTGCATGACGCCAAAACGTACGAATTCGGCACTCTCTAGGCCTGGTATCATGCGAAAGACGCGTTCCTGCTCTCCCCACTTCAGCCTTGTCTGAAAGCCAACCAGCCCCCAAAGAGTAGCTTCTGCGTTTTCCTGGCGAAGCTGAACGACAGCATGCGGACGCTTGCCAGTGCGGGGATCCATCAAGCCAACCGGCTTCATTGGGCCGAAAAGCAGGGTCTCACGTCCGCGGGCTGCCAATTCTTCGATGGGCATGCATCCTTCGAACAGCCGCAGTGGTTCATATTCCGGGAGAGGTACCTTCTCCGCAGATACAAGCGCTTCCCAGAAGGCGTTGTATTCGTCTTCCATCATTGGGCAGTTAAGGTAGGCGGCTTCGCCCTTCCCGTATCGTGATGCCTTGAAAACCTTTGTGTAGTCTATAGAGTCCGCTGAGACAGTTGGCGCCACGGCGTCGTAGAAGTACAAATACTCTGCGCCTGTGAGTTCGCTGATGGCTTGCGCCAGAGCCTCTGATGTGAGCGGTCCGGATGCGATTATTGTTATGCCGTCCCGAGGAATCTCAACGGCTTCATCCCTGATAATCTCGACATTCGGGCGGTCGGCGACATGGGCTGTGACGCACTCAGCAAACCGCTCTCGGTCTACGGCGAGAGCCTCTCCTGCCGGGACGCGATTGTTGTCCGCACAGCGGATGACGATGGATTCCAGAAGGCGCATCTCTTCCTTGAGAAGGCCGGAGGCGTTCGATAGGAGGTTGGATTTCAGCGAATTACTGCATACCAGTTCGGCAAGCAAGCCTGTTTGATGGACGGGGGTTTTCTTGGTCGGGCGCATCTCATAGAGGCGAACGTTTACTCCAGCACGAGACGCCTGCCATGCCGCCTCTGCGCCAGCGAGTCCGCCTCCTATGATGGTGATGTGGTTGTTCATTGCTTTAAAAGGTCGCGTGTCCCAAAAAAAACGTGTGAAGCAGATACCGAGCTTTGCCTGTGGGCTCAACCACGATTATCGAGAAGGCCCACGGCTGGGTGAATCCTGCGAGGAACGGCGCTCGGCGGGCCGGTCGTCTCCTACTGAGCCACAGCTTCCTTCTTCGGCGTGGCTTCCTTGTAGTCACAGCTTTCGTTCACGCACTTTATACCCTGAGGAATCCCGCGCCATTCTTTCTGCACGAGCAGTGATCCACATTTCGGGCACTTTCGGTCCAGTGGTTTTCCGGGAAGTATATAGTTGCAGTCCGGGTAGCGACTGCATCCGTAGAACGGACCCCTGCGCGAGAACTTCTGCACTATTTTGCCAGTACACCCTTCCCTGAGGCAAGGGATACCTTCGCTCTCTGCCTGATTGTCTCCTTCCTTTGGAATATTGACAATCATTCGGCACTTGGGATAGCCCGAGCATCCTAGGAACTCACCATATTTCCCCGTGCGCCTCACCAGCGGCTTTCCACACTTCGGGCACAGTTGGTCCGTAATCTCGGGCTCTGGGACGTCGCCGTTTCCATTCTTTCGAGAGACGTACGTGCAGTTCGGGTAGTTGCTGCAGCGGAGGTTCTTGCTTCCCGGCTTTTCTTCTACGAGTGTACCACCGCAGCCAGGCACGGGACACGGCTCACCCAGTCCCTTTGACACGACTGTCTTGCATTCAGGATATCCGGAACAGCCGAGAAACTGTCCGAGTTTGCTGTCGCGAATGACCAAGGGCCGGCCGCAGTTCGGACAGGTTTCCGAAGTCTCTATGGGTGCTTTCTTCACTTTTTCCATCTTCTCGGTGGCTTCCAGGAGCTCTTGGTTAAATTGGCTCCAGAATTCGCTTATTACGCCCACCCACTCGAGGTCGCCTTCCTCGATTCTGTCGAGTTTAGTCTCTACCCCCGCGGTGAATTCCACGTCCATAATGTCCGGAAAATGCTTAACTAGCAGATCTGTGACAGTCTTACCGAGTTCGGTTGGGCGGAACTTCCTGTCTTCTAGGTACACATATTTGCGTTCCTGGATTGTGGAGATGATGGACGCATAAGTGCTGGGACGGCCAATTCCTCGCTCTTCAAGCGCTTTGACCAGGGTTGCTTCCGTGTATCTGGGCGGCGGCTCGGTGAAGTGCTGCTTCGGAATTAGTTCCAGCAGTCTGAGTATTTCGTCTTTGGAGAGCGCCGGCAGTGTTTGTTCTTCGCTTTCGTCTTTGCCGTTTCCGTTGTCTTTGCCCTCGGTGTAGAGAACCGTAAACCCTGGGAACTTCACCACTGAGCCGCTAGCCCTAAAGGTGTAGTTCCCTGCCGAAATATCCACGGTGGTTACATCGAGAACCGCGGACTGCATCTGGCTAGCCACGAATCTCTGCCATATCAGCTTGTAGAGGCGGAACTGGTCCTTGGTTAAGAACTTCTCTATTTCTTCTGGTCGGCGGAACACGGACGTCGGGCGTATGGCTTCGTGTGCGTCCTGGGCTGACTTCTTGCTCTTGTACTGCCTAGGGGCTGAAGGCAGGAATTCTTTGCCGTATTCTTTCTCGATGAACTCTCGTGCCTGTGCGATCGCTTCTCCTGCCACGCGTGTGGAGTCGGTTCGCATGTACGTAATCAGGCCGACGGATCCCTCACTGCCGAGGTTGATGCCTTCGTAAAGTTCCTGAGCGACCATCATTGTGCGCTTGTTGGAGAAGCCTAGTTTTCGCGAAGCCTCCTGCTGGAGTGTGCTTGTTATGAATGGAGCGGCTGGGTTTCGCTTTTGCTCCTTCACCTTTATATCGCGGACAATCCAGGCGACTCCGTCGAGTTCGCTCAGCACCCGCCTAGTCTCTTCCTCTGTGTGCAGCTCTATCTTGGCGCCGTCTTTCTCCACCAGCTTGGCACTGAATGGCTTTTCTTCAGTCTGCTTGGTGAGCCGCGCCGTAAGCGACCAGTATTCTTCGGGCACAAACGCTTCGATCTCTCGCTCCCGATCGCAAATCAACCGGACGGCAACTGATTGAACTCGCCCAGCGCTGAGATTCCTCTTGACCTTGGTCCACAGCAAGGGGCTGAGTTTGTATCCCACTAGACGGTCAAGTATCCGGCGAGCCTGCTGAGCTTCGAAAAGGTTTTCGTCTAGGTCTCTCGGGTGCTGGAGAGCCTCCGTGACGGCGCTTTTCGTGATCTCGTTGAAGGTTATGCGCTTTGCGTTTTGCAGTTTAAGGGCTTGCTTGAGGTGCCACGCGATGGCCTCTCCCTCACGATCAGGGTCTGTGGCGAGATAGACCTCGTGAGCGTGCTTCAGAGCCTCTTTCAGATGTGCCAAAACGCTCTTTCTTTCTCGTATGGTTACATATTTGGGCTGAAACCCATTATCTATGTCCACGCCTAGCTTGCTCTTCGGCAGATCCCGAACGTGACCCATCGAGGCCTCGATTCGGAAGTCACCGCCGAGGAAGCTCTTCAGCGTCTTGGTTTTCGCCGGTGATTCTACTATGATAACTGATTTAGACATACTGCTTATGCACCTTCCATGGTAGGAAGCTTCGGGTCATGGCCTCAGCGCGATCATTCCAGTGAAATCTGGTTTAGTTGGAGCACACCGTCCGCTGCGAAGTCTCATTGCTCGAGTGCCGTCGCCCTATGTTAATCTCCCTGCTTCCGCTTGATCATTTCCCGAGACATCCTTCAGTTGCCTATCAATTCTAGCCGAAAGTCGGGATATTCAAACATAGGTGCGTCTTCTTGTACCGTCTTTACCGCCTATGCTGACTGTCGGCTTCAATTATCGGTTTCATTTCGCCGGTTTTTCAGACGCGGGAAGGACGAATCACAATAGTACCCGCCAGACGACTCCATCCGGCGGGCACATAATTAAACCATAAACTAGCGAGATACGCAAGAACAATTTGCAACAACATGTATAACTGTTTTTCCCTAGGGATTTCTTGTTCGCGGCTAAGACAGATGACCATCAAACCCGTACAAGTAGTGGTTTTTTTCTTAGAGGGTTGTCTTCCGGGCTTATCGGCACGTTTCTTGCACTAATAATTGGACGAGTAAGCATATGCGCCGGTTGTAATAGGCCGATAGTTCACCGGAGGAGGGTGTATGATACGGATAGAGGTAAGGTTGATACTAGTGGTTTGTTTGTTAATTATCTGTATGCAGTCGTGGGCCAGCGTCTCGTACTACGGTAGCCTGACCAGCACGGATGGCGGTCTGATTGGGGTAGGCGCTTGGATAGATCCTTCATGTCTGAGCCCACGGGATCGGGCCAGATGGACCGCGCCGACACTTGAATGGAATGTGATGCAAATAGCCGATTCTCTTTGGCGCTACGAGTACACAGTCAACGTATACAAGTACGGGGTCAGCCATATTAGCGTAGAGACTTCGCCATCGTTCACACCTGCTGATTTGATAAACCCCCAGGGGGAGTTTGGCAGCATCGAGATGGGTTGGCTACCTAAGAATCCGGGCAGCCCGAACATCCCAGAACGTCTTCACGGTATCAAGTTCGACGATGTATGCAGCGGGACCACTCTGGTCATTAGATTTGACAGTCCTAAGGAGCCGGTATGGGGCGATATCTATGTTAAGGGCGGGCAAACGGAGCTTTGGAATGCTGGGTTTGTTAGTCCCGATGTCGACCCTCTAGATCCGGCACGGAATGGCTCGGTTGGGTTTCACGTCCTAGTGCCTGATACGAATGGCGGAGGTATTGTTCCCGAACCTGGGTCATGGCTGTTGTTGGGGACTGGAATATCGGGGCTTTTAACCTGCTTGAGGCGCAAGTCTCGGAAATAGCCCGGGCAAAGCCCGGACACGGAGAAACAGGGGAGAGGTCGGAAGCGAGCACATGGAAGCGTGCTCGCTTTCGGCTTTCATATGACTTTCCATCCGAAGACAGCTTCTTATCTGAGTCCTATACTGCTCTCACATAGCAGTTCCCTGGTACTCGACGGACCAATCCAAGCATTTCGAGGAGCGTGAGATTGCTGTTTGCTGTGGCCACGCTGAGGTTGCATTCCAGGATGATTTCGTCCACATGTTTGGGATGCAGAGAAAGCGCGCCCAAGATGACTTTTTGCTCCGGGCTAAGATTAGAAGGCATAGCTTGTTTCTGTACTGGTGACTCACTATGCTCGATGCCCAGGTCGGCGAGGATGTCGCCGGCGTTTTCCACTAGTTTTGCCCCCTCTTTGATCAGCAGATGAGGTCCAGAGCTGGCCGAGTTGTCTGTGGCGCCCGGAAGTGCCCAGACCTCTCTGCCTTGTTCGGCGGCAAGCGTGGCTGTAATCATTGCTCCTCCAGAGGTCTGACTTTCGATTACGAGAACCCCCAGTGCCAGCCCCGAAACCACGCGGTTTCTGACAGGGAATCGCCAGGCATCGGGCTTCGTGCCAGGAGCAAACTCGGAGATGACGGCTCCATTCTCCGCGATCTTGGCGAGCAGTCCACGATTTTCGTATGGATAAGGAATGTCCAATCCGCTACCCAAGACAGCGATCGTACGCCCCACCTGAAGAGCCGCAGTGTGGGCTGTGGTATCGATGCCCCGCGCGCCCCCGCTCACTATGACAAGCCCTCTCTTTGCCAAATCGCGGCTGATTTTCATGGCCATCGAGCGGCCGTACTCGGATGCCCGCCTAGTGCCTATCACAGCGACGGAGAAGCGGTCTTCCTCACGCAACTCACCGCGTACGAAGAGCACCGCAGGAGGATCGCTGATTTGCCGCAAGTTCGTAGGGTAGTCAGCGTCCCAATATGTGACAATCCTGGCGCCCAGCTTTTCCAGAGCCTTGATTTCACGGTCAACTGGCTCTTCTGCCAGTGCGCGGATGCGTTCCGCACCCTTGACACCTACCCCCTCAACCTCGCTCAGGTCTTCCGCATCGGCGGCGAACACATCTGCCACGCTGCCGAAGTGATCGACGAGGGCTATCGCTCTTTTCGGAGATTCAAGCTTCGCAAGTCGTATCCAGTTATCGATGTCCTTCAAACAGATCCTCCAAGGTTAGTGACGTGCGCCAGTTCGGATATTTCATGCTGACGAGGGTTAAAAAACGAGCTACTAGAAGCCTTGCCGTTCTCTGGATGAGTCTATCAAACCATACTCGAGAAGGTCAACAGTGCCCAACAAACAGTACTATTGAGGTTGTTTGCGCTTCATTACCGGAAATACAAAAGGGCAGCCTGCACCACAGACTGCCCTTTCTTACATCTTAAAGTGTTCGAGGACTACGGATTAGCTGGGCCAGCCGCACCTCCACCCCCTGTCGTCGCAGTGGTGGTAACCGCTCTGCGCACACGGTTGTCAACGCTGAAAACCCAGCTCTTCTCGGTTCTATTCCCAGCCCAGTCCGTCAGGGTCAGAGTCACCGTATGCAAGCCGTCTTCGAGAGGTACAACCGGCTGAGTGACCGGCGTGTTGTAGTAGATAATCCCTCGCTCAGGTATCATCCTAAATTCAACAGCCTCCCCATCCAGGGCTAATGAAATGGCGTCTGGCCTGATACCGCTGCCCGGATCCGTAAACACTGCCGCAATCTGAAGTGGCGGCGCTCCCGGCAACGGTGTATTCTGCGGCGGGGTGAACTTCAATACGTCCGGAGGCGTACCATCCGGTGCCTCATATCTGAAAGCGTACAGCGCACCATCATCTGCCAGGACATAGAGAGTTCCGTCGGATACCGCGGGCGCCGCGATGATATTGACGTAGTTAGATTTCACCCCGGTTTCGAGGCTGGATGGCAGAATCGTATAGGACCATCTCATGACACCGGTCTCAGTATTCAATGCCACTAGCGTGCCCCTGTTGGCGGCAATGATAACTGTGTCACCTGCAACAATTGGAGAGCTGTAGCTCTTTGCGCCGATGTTTGCCGGGGTTGTCCATTTTATCTTTCCTGCGCTAGTTGCCGCGTAGAATTTCCCATCCGCACAGCCGAAATATAGGGATCCGTTTGCGTAGGCGGGCGTGGTCGTGACCGTGTTTGGCAGTTGGAGAGACCATCTGAGGCGGCCGCTTTTCGCTTGGTATGCTTGCAAGTAATTGCCAGCGGCGACGAACACCGTGTTTTCCGCAACTACAGGGCTAATATTGCGGCTGATGCCACCAACCTGCACTGCCCACCTAGGCTTTTCGGTAGACGGCGACGCATTGGCGGCGTACAACACCATATCGTTTGACATGAAGTATACCATTCCGTCTGCCACTGCTGGCGATGAATTGACATCATCGCGGACGCGGAAGCCGCCTGGCCATATTGCTTCTCCGGTTTCAGCATCCAGGGCGTAAAGACGATCGTCACCCGAGCCCACATACAGAATACCGTCCGACAGCACCGGGGACGAGTTCACGATTCCCTTAGTCACAAAACTCCAATACAGCGTGCCTTTGTCTTTGGTCACGGCGTAGATTCGGCCATCGCTGGCACCGAAATACACCAGGTTTTCTCCCACGACTGGCGTCGTCTTTATGCTGGATGACAGTGCTTCCCTGGGATAATACCACCTCAGTGAACCAGTTTCCGCATTCACGGCATAGAGCCTGCGACCTGCACAGAAGTAAACTACGCCCTTCTCGACCACTGGGGAAGACGGATTCTGTTTGCCTATCTCGTCCACGGTCATAGGACCGACAAGCTTCCATGCGAGCTTGAGAGGGAAGTTCAAGCGCTCTTCCGTGAACCCAGTATGTGCAGTATCACCCTTGTACACTGGCCAATCGCGTCCCGGCCCGCTCGGTATGAAAGGCACGGTTTCTACCGGAGGGGGAGTGTACGCCGGCTGGGTCGTAGGCTTGGTGTTCTTGGCCGAAGACAAGCTGCTGCCGCTTCTGCCCGAAGGGGTGGTAGTGCCGCCGCTTGTCCGGCTGGTGCCGCTATCCCGATCTCGTGACCACCCACGACTGCCGTGTCGCGGTTCATCCCCTCTACTTGGCTGTTCGCCGCCGGATTGAGGTGGTGGACCGGGTACTATTGTCACCGGAGGAGTGGGACCAGCTGCTGGTCCAGGCTGCACCGCCGGCGGTGCTGACGGTGGAGGCGCTTGGTTGCCCCCCGGTCCTCCGATATCTGGAGGTAGAGGTGGGAGTTCGGGCGGTTCCTGAGCGCGAACTAATAGGCAAGTAAATATGAGAATCAATATGGCAATAAGGCAGATTGTCAGCCTTCTAGGCATAGGAATCCTCCTTCTACACTATACAGGTGCAGTATACTTCTTCTGGGTCTGAGCGTCAATAGTGAGGGTGCTTATACTATATTTTGTGACGCTTTGCTTACCTGCCAAGTTCCAAAGAAGAGCATGAAGAAAGGGCCGGAACAATCTCCGGCCCTTGTCCAGCCCGTCTGTATTGTATTTGCTTAGCTAGTATGTTCGTCCAACACGGCTTTATCTCTGCGCAGGCATTTTGCGCATCGCCATTCCAGATTCATCGATTCATACATGGTCGGAACGTTTCGCACAGGCGCGCCGCAAATGCCGCATTTGATAGCTCTACTGTAAGCCGTCGAAGTCCATAGGTCCCGTGCACTCTCGGCTCCCGCGCTTTCGTTCTCCTTGTCTGTCATCAATCAGCCTCCTGATAACATTTTTCCAGCTGCTTGTCTACATTATATAATGCGATTACCTTCGGAAGCAACAAACTCTGCCAAAAAAACCGGTCGTTCAAATTGTCTTCGCTTTGACTATCTGTGACTGATTCTCATCCACTGCTGGCAGTCCCAAGCCATCCCGCATCAGCTTGCAACCGTATTCGAGAAGGTACGACATGTTGACGACGTCTTCCTTGTTATACGTCAGCAGTAGCTCCAGCGCTTCCGTGCTCCCCCGCCGATATTCTTGCCAAAGCCGGACTGCATCAAACCCCGTCATGCCTTCGACCTCAGGTCTCCGATATATTCCCAGTTGGCGTTCGATGTTTTTCAGTCCTCCCTTTAGCCCAAGCCGCCTTAGCATACACATGAGGTCAATGTGCAATTGGTCGAGTTGAAGGCCTGGGAATACTCTCTTGATTAAGGGCAAATCAAATGTGGTGCCTGCGAAAGTGACCAACATTTCAAACTGGGATATGAACTCGGGGAACGATTCCAGATTCTGGCCGCAGACGAAGCTGTGCATCTCTTCACCATCGTAAACACCTATGACGGTTATCTGGTCATCCCACCCACAGCCCGTGGTTTCGATGTCGAGGTAAACTAGTCTGCTTCCAAACTCACTGACTGCGCGCCATTGGTCGCTTGGGCGCAACCTGCGTGCAAAGAATCTGTAGTCCCGCTGTGCCAGTCTGAGGATGGACTCCTCAATGCAGGGGAGTATGAGGGACTTCTTGTGCTCGGAAAGCCGGATTTCCGGGTGGATTTCCAAGAATCGGGACCACGTGACGGCACCCAGCTCCCATATTTGGCGTTCGGTTGCGTACCCGATGCCCTGAGCATGAACGAATGTCGACGTGAGCACAGTTTGCCTCTATCTGTTTAATATGATAACTACTGCTACCATATACATGTTAGCTATACCCGCCAAGAGTGTCAAGGAATTTTCGAATGTTTACTGCGAACGGAGAATCATGCTAGAGAATGTATCCGTGCATTTGCGGCACGTGTGTTGCACTCCCTCCCAGTGCTGACGCGGGACTCGAGATGCGGAGCACCAACGCTGTCTGCTGAAATAATAAGAATCGGACTTTCTCAGGTACCGGTTTAACTAGTCTGTCGGTGGGCATTGACTTTTAGGGTCTGACGTGGTAACATATGGGGTGTTCGAGCTTTGTCTGCGGGTGTTGCTTCTTTTGGAAGCGGCGCAGGAAAGTAGCGCAGACGAAGGCAGTACGTCGGATTATGTTACGCGGGCGGTTAGTTCAGGGGGAGAACGCCTCGTTGACACCGAGGAGGTCGCTGGTTCAAGTCCAGCATCGCCCACCATCACGCATTTTTGAAGAGCCCGGGAATACCGGGCTTCTGTCTTATATGGCTTAGAAGGTTGGACACTCCAGCGGAACAAAGAAACAATTATCCGTTCTTGTTGCCGCAAAGCCTTCTCACTCCCACAGCACGTTTGACATTCATTGCATATGATCGCCGAAAGGAGAGTACTATGGCACGTATCGAGGGTTTAATTGTAGCGACACCCACGCCTTTTGGCGAAGACGGAAGAATAGATTTTGATTACGTTCGGGAGCATTTGGACTTCCTCAGGGCACGCGGCGTAGACGGAGTAACCCCTGGCGGCACGAACGGCGAAGGACCTTCGCTCTCTCTTGCTGAGCGAAAAGAATTGTTCCGAACCGTCATCGAACACAAAGGTGACATGTTGGTCATCGCCGGCACTGGTTGTTCTTCGCTTCCCGAGACAATCGAACTGACCCAATTCGCGGAACGAGTAGGTGCCGATGCTGCCTTGGTAGTACCACCCTTCTTCTTCAAAGATGTGTCTTTGCGCGGGCTGGTTTCCTATTATTCAGAGGTGCTCAGGTCAACATCCTTGCCCATTCTGCTCTACAACATACCTCAATTCAGTGCCGTGGAGATTACACCCGATTTGTTAGACCGCTTGTCCGATTTTCGGAACCTACTTGGGATCAAAGATAGCACGGGTGATCTGGGCAAGGTCGAAGCGTACTGCACACGATTTCCACAGTTGTCGATCTATGTCGGGGCAGATACACTGCTCGAGAAGACGGCAAGCCTGCGAATCAGCGGTGTCATATCCGGACTGGCAAACGCTTTCCCCGAACTGATTCGCGAAACGATGGAGCAGTCGGCAAAGGGGATGGGTGCGCCAATGCAGCAGAAAGTAGACCGCTTGACCGATATTTTCTCACGATACCCGATTTTCGCATCCAACAAGTACGCTCTCGCCCTCAGGGGTTTACGTGAGACACATGTTCGTCCTCCTCTTGTGGATCTGACAGAAGATGAAAAGCGGTCGCTTGAGGCCGAACTCCGGCAGGCAGGCTTGATTTCCTGAAACTAGAATACAAACACCAGGCCCTGTTAACCAAGATAAGAACCTGGTGCAGTTGAATGTTCGTCATAATTGTCCCTGAGGCGGACTAGTACTCTGATGTCAACTCCCTTGCTTTAGGGTCTTTTCTATTTTCGCCCACGTATCGCGCAAGGTCACAGTGCGGTTGAAAACAAGTCTGTCCAGTGTCGAGTCTTTGTCGACGCAGAAATAGCCTAACCTCTCGAATTGGTATCTAGCACCAGCCTGCGACCCGACAACGCTGGGTTCCACGTAGCAGTCCGTAACATTTAGGGAATTCGGGTTTAGATTATCCAGCCAGGTTTTCCCTTCTTCCTCTTCTTCGGGACCCGGCTTGGCGAAAAGATGGTCATACAGCCGAGCCTCAGCTCGAACGGCATGCTTTGCCGACACCCAGTGAAGGGTAGCCTTTACCTTCCGCCCGTCAGGCGCATCACCGCCGCGAGTTTCAGGGTCATAGGTGCAGTGTAGTTCGAGGACGTTACCATTTTCGTCTTTGATGACATCCACACACTTGATAAAGTAGGCATATCGGAGGCGAACTTCGCGACCCGGCGCCAGTCGATAATACTTTGGCGGCGGCTCTTCGCGAAAATCGTCTTGTTCGATGTATATCTCCCGGCAGAAGGGTACTTTGCGGGTCCCGGCGCTGGGATCTTCCGGATTATTCACTGCGTCAAGTTCTTCCTCTTCACCCTCCGGATAGTTTATCAGCACTACCTTGAGCGGGTTCATGACCGCCATAACCCGGGGCGAAGTCTTGTTCAGGTAGTCACGCGCGCAGTCTTCCAAGACAGCTATGTCTACGGTACTGTCTGTCTTAGCAACACCTATTCTCTCACAGAATTCGCGGATGATCTCTGGCGTATAGCCCCGCCGCCTGAGACCTGCTATAGTAGGTAGGCGAGGGTCATCGAAGCCCTGTACATAGCCTCCGTTTACCAGTTCAATGAACCGCCGCTTGCTCATGACGGTGTATGTCATATTGAGACGTGCAAACTCTATCTGCCTGGGGTGGTAAATACCAAGCTGGTCGAGGAACCAGTCGTAGAGTGGACGATGGTTTTCATACTCCAAAGAGCAGAGCGAATGGGTTATGCGCTCGATAGAGTCTTCCAGACCGTGTGCCCAGTCGTATGTTGGATATATGCACCATTTTCCACCCTGGCGGTGGTGCTCTGCGTGCCGTATGCGATACATCACCGGATCACGCATCAGCAGGTTTGGGTGGGTCATATCTATTTTTGCCCGGAGGGTGCGCGCCCCGTCTGGAAACTCGCCGGCACGCATGCGCTCGAACAAGTCCAGATTCTCTTCCACACTGCGGTTTCTGTAAGGGCTATCTACGCCCGGTTCGGTAGGTGTGCCACGAGTCTCTATGACCTCCTCCGGAGATAGGTCACATACATAAGCTTTTCCCTTCTTAATAAGCTCAATAGCCCACTCATACATCTGCTCAAAGTAGTCCGAAGCGAAAAATAACCTATCACCCCAGTCTGCTCCCAGCCACCGCACATCCTCGATGATTGCGTCAACGAACTCTTGCTCCTCTTTCAGAGGGTTTGTGTCGTCGAATCGCAAGTTGAACAGGCCGCCAAACTCCAGAGCTATTCCGTAGTTGATCCATACAGCCTTTGCATGACCTATATGAAGGTAAGCGTTCGGCTCGGGCGGAAAGCGCGTATGGACATGGTCAAAACGACCAATCCGAAGGTCGTCCTTTATGGCTTCACGTATGAAGTCGGAGGATTTTCCCCGCCCATTGTTATCGTTATCCATAAAATCTGCCCTTTCTTCAGACGTGTGGTTTTTAAATTAGCAAGACGAATTCGTCTCCGGTTTTGTCCACAGTGTTTCTCGTGCTGAATTGTATAATCGGCATATTGTGCCATATTGTACGGGCAAATTCAAGTTGCCGAGACCATTCGGAGAAACCACGGCAGGATTTGGGATAAAAAGATGGGAATATAGGCCAGTGTAGACCGGCAGGTATGGACTGTAGATACCAAACTAGGTTAGTATTTAAGAAAACAAAGGTCTGGATGTGAACAGGTTATGAGTGAAGTCAGAGTCAGATTCGCACCGAGCCCGACGGGTTCACCACATATTGGCAACATGCGCACAGCTCTATACGATTGGCTGTATGCAAAGCATACCGGTGGGAAATTCATTCTCAGAATCGAAGACACCGACCGAGAGCGGTTCGTACCGCACGCTTTGGAGGAAATCTTGCAGAGCCTGCGGTGGCTTGGTATAGAGCCCGACGAAGGTCCCGACGTAGGCGGGCAGTATGGACCGTATTTTCAATCACAGCGGCTGGATATTTATCAGGCTCATGCCAAACAGCTGATAGCCCAAGGCAACGCATACTACTGCTTCTGCACGCCAGAGCGTCTTGCTCAACTGCGAAAGGAACAAGAAGCAAAGAAGGAATCAATAGGATACGACCGTCTCTGCCTTGGTTTGTCGAGCGACGAAGTTAACAGGAAGCTGCAGGCTGGGGAGCCAGCAGTAATCAGGTTCAAGGTCCCGACCGAAGGACAGACTACTTTTCATGACATCGTACGGGGAGAGATTTCGTTTGAGAACCGCCTGCTGGACGACTTTGTCATCATAAAATCGGACGGCTTCCCGACGTATCAATTTGCCAGCGTGGTGGACGATCACTTGATGAAGATAACCCATGTAATCCGTGGTGAAGAATGGATTTCCAGCACTCCGAAGCATATCCTAGAATACCAAGCTTTCGGCTGGACACCCCCGAAGTTCGCACATTGCCCGCTCATTCTGAGCCCAGAGCGCACCAAGCTGTCCAAACGGCACGGGGCACTGCCCTTCGTAGAGTACGCAGAGCGGGGCTTCCTGCCCGAAGCATTGATCAACTTCATTACACTATTGGGTTGGTCGCCAGGTGAGGAAGAACGCGAACTGTTTTCGGTCGAGGAGTTGATCGAGCGCTTCACACTTGAAGGTATCGTGAGCCATCCGGTGATTTTCGATATCCAAAAGCTGGAGTGGATGAACGGAGTGTACATCAGGCAAGCGGATCTAGGCAGACTGACAAACCTATGCCTACCTTATCTGCAGAAGGCTGGGCTGGTATCAGAGAGACCATCCGTTGACGAATGGGAGTATGTTCGTGACGTTGTTACCCTTGAGCAAGAACGGATGAAACTGTTGTCGGACATAGTTGAGCTAGCCGATTTCTTCTTCGTGGACGAACCACCTTACGATGAAAAGGGCGTAAAAAAGTGGCTTAGCAAGGATTATGTTCCAGACTTGTTGAGAGAGCTCATCCGCCGGCTGCAAGACGTCTCAGATTTCACAACGGAAAACATAGAGGCGGTGGTCCGCGGAGTTGGTGAAGAGATGGAACTGTCTGGAGGTCAGGTCATCCATCCTGTCCGAATGGCAGTCACAGGCAGGATGGTGGGCCCGGGACTTTTCGAAACGATGGCGGTCTTGGGTAAGAGCCGCGTGCTTGCTCGTCTCGAGCGGACAATAGAAGTGCTGTCCGATGTGATAGAAGACTAGGTTGTCAACCGGAAAATCCGCGGGAACAATTAATGGACTATGATTACGCCTTCCTACATCGAGCTACACAAGACAGGCGAGCTGCATGAGCGGGTTGAAGCGGCATATAGGCTGATTGCACCCGCTTGTGAACTGTGTCCCCGATGCTGTGGCATAGACCGGCTGGCTGGGCAGATAGGGGTTTGCCGCACGGGTCCCTTGCCGGTAGTCTCCAGCTACGGACCACATTTCGGTGAAGAGCCGCCTTTGGTGGGCATCAACGGGTCCGGCACTATTTTCTTTGGAAACTGCAATCTCCAGTGTGTCTTTTGCCAAAACTATGAGATTAGCCAGGGTGGAGATGGCAGAGAGGTGAGCATCGAGGATCTGGCGGACATGATGCTCTACCTCGCACGTCAGGGTTGCCACAATATCAACTGGGTTACTCCCACTCACCAACTGCCCCAAATTCTCTCGGCGCTTGAGGTTTCAGTCGAGGCGGGATTGGACATTCCCATAGTGTACAACTGCGGTGGATACGAGCCGGTGAAAGTGTTGGCGCTACTCGACGGGATAGTGGACATATACATGCCCGATGCGAAATACGGTAGCGACGAAGTCGGCTTGCAGCTTTCAGGTGTTCCGGATTATTGGACGCGAAACAAGGAAGCGATCCGGGAAATGCATAGGCAAGTTGGTGACTTAGTGATGGACGATCGAGGTATAGCTGAGCACGGGCTTATTGTTCGCCATCTGGTATTGCCTGGCAATCTAGCCGGAACCCGCGAAGTCATGCACTTCTTGGCTACCGAAATCAGCAAGGATACCTATGTCAACATCATGGAGCAATACAGGCCGATGTTCAAGGCCGTGGGCCATCCAGCGATAGGACGCAGGATTACCCATGAGGAGTTCATTGAGGCGCTGGAGATTGCATGCAGTGAGGGATTGTGGCGCTTTGCCGAATAGAGAACCAGCCTTTGCACTGCAGAAGAGTCAGAACGTTTTCGATCATCTTTGGCGTTTCAGGATGCGAGCTCGCATCTTTTTGCTCTTAGAAGCACATACCGCCTGGCTGCCAGACAGGTCATGCTCAGCGTAGAAGTATAAGAGTACAATCTTCACAAACATGGCGGACGGAATGGCTATGAGCACACCTGTCATGCCTCCCAGCGTTCCCCCCAGGAAAATAGCAAGTATGACTGTCACCGGGTCCAAACCCACTGCCCGCGACATTACAGACGGAGCAATCAGAGAGTTTTCCAGAATCTGAACCAGTATAGTCACGATGCCACCCTTGAGACCAAGCCACGGGTTGATGACAAAGCCTATGATAGTGACAATTACCGTTGTTGCAACCGGACCTACACTTGGAACCACCTCCAGCAGGCCAGCTAAGACCGCGAAAAGAGCGGCATATGGCATGCCAACTATGTAAAGGCCGATACCCACTAGCGTTCCTACCACGACCATCAGCAAGATTTCGCCTTTTATGAAGTTCCAAAGGGCTGTACTCGAGCACCTTAGCAAGTCCTCCGCCGTGGTTCGGTGTTGCCTTGGAACTAGGTTTATGATCATTTCCTTATAACCCCGGCGACCAAGGAGCATGAAGAAGGCAAGCAAGGGGATAAAGAACATCGTTAGCAGACTTGTGAAGAACTTGACCAAAGTGGGAGCTGCCTGTCGGGCAATACGGATCGCCCATGACTGTAGCTCGGTGAGAATCTGGTCTATGAATGGGCGCCATCTGTCTGGAAGTGCCAGGTACTGACTACGTACAGGGCTGGCAAGATCGCGTATACGATTGAAATAGTCCGGTAGAGCCTTCAAGAAGCCTTGAAACTGATTAGAGACCAACGGGGCGAGTAAGCCGATTAGGACGATCAGAATGATAGCCAGAATCAAGTACACACTGATTATTGCAAAAATAGGCGGAATTTTCCGCTCAAATAGTTTGACGGCAGGGCACAAAAGAAAAGCAAGAAAAGCCGCCAAGATAAAAATGGAAAGCACGTCCCACAGGAAGTAGATAGTAAGAAAGGCCAAAGCCAACACTATAAGAGGTACCCATGATTGTGTTTTTCTAGGGCTTTGCATGATTACTAGCTACCTCCCCGGTCTCCGTTCTCGTATGCCATCGAACGTAAACGGACGTAACTTCTGCTCCCACGACGGTAATCAAAGAAATGTAGTAGATCCACAAGACCAGCACGACAATGCCAGCCAGAGACCCATATATGCGCCCGAAATTCGCTATGTCAGTAACATACCATCGAAATATATGTTTCGCTATCTCGAAGAGCACTCCTGCAGTAACACCGCCTATTAATGGCCCCTTGATACCAACGTCAGTGGTAGGCAGAAACTTATAGGCAAGGCTGAAGCTGAGAATCGAAATAAACATTGGGAGAATCAGACCGAGCAAGTCCCAGACGAACTGCAATTCCCTGGTTTGCCCAGGCCAAACCGGCAGATCAAGAGTGCGAATCAACGCGAGTACAGAGGTAATACCTACAGAAAGCCCAAACAGAAAGCCCACACCAGCCACTACCGCAAGTGCAATCAGCCGCCCGCGCAGGAATCCGAGTCGGCGCTTCGACCCGAGAGCGACGTCCATCACCTGCTGGACGATAACGAAGACCTGACTACCCGTCCACAGCAAGCCGAGCACGCCCAACCCTCCAAGCAAACCGGACTGCTGGCTTAGACTCTTGAGATTTTCTTCTAACACGGCTATATCTGTGGGGATATAGTCGCGAGCAATAGCCAGAACTTGCTCACGTGCATTATCATACGAACCCATTATGTGGCCAAAGACAGCGATCGCCAGGAGCAAGAGAGGTATCAAAGATATGAGTCCGAAAAAGGATATTGCAGCGGCGAAGAGGCTACCCCTGTCTCTAGAGACCTCCGCCCGCACCTCTTTTGCAAATAAGTACAGGTTTTGTATCGCGTTACTTACATGCCATGCCAACGGTAGACCCCTGCCAGGCAGTTCGTCAGTTCCTATCTGCCCTGCCAATCCAGTACGAATTCTATTCTACCGCTGTCAATCTTTAACCTCCTATACGAGTGCCCGCTATCTTAGTTACCTCAACGCTGTAGGACGCAATCTCCTGGCCTGTAGTGCTGACAGCAGTGGCGGTGATAGTGTAGACGGTTGGCGGTTCCTGCGGCCAGCGGAATAGCGGTGTGAAAACGCCGAAACTGGCTTCGAGGTCTGGGTCCATGTCTGAGAACGGAGCCGCTACTGCCATTGGTGGGGTTTCCCACTGGCCGTTGTTGTCGGCCTTCACGGTAGCCACCGCAGTAACACCTTCGTAGGGCAGTATCAACCGAATGTTTCTCCTGAATTCGATGGTGACACGAATGGTAGAACCAGGCTGTGCTACTCCGCGCACCACAATTGGACTGTCCACCTGCTGTCCCTGGCGTGGGTAGATGATTCTAGGCAAGTATCCGGCAATCGTCTGAGCAGTCACTAGGCGCTTCGAAACACTCGTGAAGACTTCGCCATTTGGCGAGGTATAGGTGACCTGAACCGGCTGTCTTATCACTATGTCCCCAGACTGAATGATATATTCACCCTTGTAAACCCCAGACTCGATCTCATCCATGGGTATGTTTGCTCTGGCGCCGGGCACTGTGAACCATGCTTTCCCTCCAGGTTCTGCCCGAAACAGTACCGTTAGAGTATCCCCAGCTTGCAGAGGTCCGGTTGTGTTTAGTTGTATTTGTTCATCCCTTGTCTCCTGTTCCGCTGAATAAGCGCCCGTCTCTCCGCTTTCGACTGGCGGAGGTAAGACTTGGACCACATAAGCTTTAGTTGATATCGGGCTGACACTTGCCGCGATCGATGTTCCGGGACTGATTTCTTCCACACTAGCCCTCGTATTGTCAGGAAAGATGACTTTTGTTTGTGGGGTAAGCCTTAAAGTGACACCAGATGTCAGCAGTACTGTTCCCTCTGCCACTGCTTGCACTGTGCCCCTGACCAATTTATACTGCGCCTTTATAGAAATGACGTTGTTGTCTTGATCTAGTCGCAATGTGACGCGGTCGCCAGGGCGTATGTTACCCAACGGAACCTCGACAGCGTTGCCTGTTAAGCTTCCTCTGACGATTATGGCATCTCTAGCCACTCGATACGTCGCAGTTTTTCCTGAAACTCGCACTGTTATGCTGGGTTGTTCAGCCGACGGGTATGTGCGAACCGCCTCTCCTACTACAATTCCGGTTTCAGTCACCGGAGGGTTCTCCGTCTTCTCGGGTGCAAAGTGTCTTGGTCCGTATATTATCTGAGGCGGTCTTGCTTCCCCGCGATATCTAGGGAATATCGGCATCCATCGGAACTGTTTGGCCAGGGGATCCCAGTACCATGCTTGATCAAACATTTCATTGAAGAAAAGGATCGGTGCAAAGAACCGCCCTCTGTATATGTACGGTGGTTCGGGAAGGTGTATACGCCGACCTTTGACAGTCGCTGTCCGGCTGCCGGTGCGAAGAACCGCAGCGTCCGATGATGCACTGAGAGTCACGGTCCGGGTACTACTATCCCAACTCAGGTTCAGTCCCATAGACTTCGCAAACTCACGTACCGGCACACAAACATTATCTGCTAACAGGGCCGGACTGGATGGTACTGATACTGGTTTCTTGTTCACATGAACCGAAAACGCAACATGATCTGAGGCCACTGCCAGTGTCAAGACGCATACTACCATCAGCACCACAAGAACATACTTGCTCATGGATGGATACCCCCTTTGCCGGACTTTGGCCCGATTTTCCTCGAAGGTCGACCGGTACGCAGAACTTGGTATTCTTTGATGAATTTACCCTTGATAATAGAACTCGAACCTACGACGGTGATGAAGAACAGCTATTGCAGTTAAGGGGAAATATGTTTGGTATTCTTGGTTTCCTTGACGTGGATAATCGGTGGCGCTGATTCAATGCCAAGGGCGCTCAGAATCCTGCGGGTGACCGAATCTGGTGTGCCCTCACCATCAACCACAGACAGAATGCCCGCTTGCCTGTAGAACTGAATCACTGCATCAGTCTCTCGGCGAAATATATCGATACGCCTCTCGATGATGTCTTGCGTGTCATCCGGACGTCCTCTCGCCAAGAGACGACGCATAATTTCATTCCGGCTTACCTCAAGAAGAATTAAAGCATTCAGCTTGGCATTCCGCTTGCTGAGCAGAAACTCCAGTTCCAGGACTTGAGTCATCGTGCGAGGAAATCCATCGAGAACGAACCGGTCAAACGAATGCGTTATTTCTCGCTCAACCAAGTAAAATACAATGTCCGAGGGCACAAGCTGCCCCGCATCTAGATATTCTCGTATCCGACGAGCAAGTGGCGAATCGCTTTGAGCTTCGAGTCGCAGTAGTTCGCCAGGATATATGTGAGCAAGACCACAAACCTCGCTGATTCGCCGGGCTTGAGTTGACTTCCCCGACCCTGGTGGACCGAGGACGGAGAGCCTCATTTGCCTATTAATATTGAGCATGGCGATTTCTGTAAGATGGATTTGCTCACACTGCCTAGCAGGGCTTCTTTCAATCCACCACGGCCGTGATGACCGATGACTATCAGGTCAAAGTGTTCTTTTCTCGCAGTTTCGAGGATAGCTTCAGCAGGTATGCCCTGGCGTATTTCAGTCTGGATAGAAAGACCGACTTGGCTGAAAATCGTTTTCACGGTATTAATTGCCTGTATTGCCTCGCGCTCTTGCTCAATCTCCAGGTACCCTGTGTCACGACCCAGGGGCAATAGCGGAATCACGTAGATAGCTTTGATTTCGTGACGCGTACCGTGAGCCATCTGGATAAACAACCTTGCCGCAGCATAGGAGCAATCTGATCCATCGGTAGCCACCAAAATGCGCATATATACTCACCGCACAGAACGGAACTTATCGCCGACAGCGCGACACCCATTGCAAAAGAGTAAACTCATCGCCCATCATCACCTGAGTTCTTACCCCTACGCGCTGTCATGCCGAAACATGCAGCAGATAGCAACCGGAAACCCTGGTCAAGACTCGTGATAGGCGTCGTTTTCTGTGCGAGCCTGCGTAGGACGCATGGCAGCCAATTCGACAGTCTCGCCTAGACCAACTTTTCCGGTTTTCTAAGAGCCTGTATATGGGTACCAACAAGAGTGGCATGGTGAAGCATTCGATTTTCGCCAGGGTTCATAGCTATGCGAATGACAGATCGAGTCAAGGAAATAATAGAAGCCAATTTGTTGCACCACTATATTCCTCTGGTAGTGAGAGGAGAAAGCATCGGGGTATTTCCCATGTACTATGGCCGGATTAGAGGTGAGAAAGAGATATTGTTCCCGGCCACGAATGCAACCGACATCGGTATGATGCTCAAGGAGCCAACCCCAGCTCATGCTATTGTAGCAGACAGAGCGTCGGGATTTGAGGCATACGTGCTGGATGGAAAAGCATGCTATGTCAGCAATGAAGATGATTTCCAGCTAGTAGCATCCTTGCGAAACGAATGTCCAAGTCTCCCCGTTCATGGGGTGGTGGTTTTTGCAGTGGAAAACGTGCACTTGGTGCCGCCCCCATAAAGGTGTGTGCAGCACAAGCAGTGACTGCAGGCGCAATTTGGCAGTTCGTGCCTTATTCCAATGACTTTCCACTTTGCGGATAGGAGGGAATTGATATGGCGGAAAAAGAAATGCAGGAGATCGAACAAGGTGTCAGAGGTGAAACCGGTTGTGATATTGAGCTGAACGCAGCGCGTGAAGAAGCCTTGTGGTATTCCATCATGAACTGTCTGGCATTGAACCTCGGCTCGGGTATGGGTATTCCAATACCTCAAGATGAAATGAACCACATCTTGCAGAACATGGGCGTTAGCCCGGATGACCTCCCCCTGAAGAACCCAATGCCGGTTCAGGCACTATTTAAGAGTGGTGATCCACATTTGACCCGGCCTTTTGAGCAAAAGAATCTCGAAACCTGGCGCTGGGATCCAAATACCTTCGATCGGAAACTGGTCCCCCAGGCACAGGGATGGTCTATTATCGCAAGTACAGAATGCGCGAAGTGGTTTGAAATCCCTGTTCTTGCCGAATCCATACCAAAGCAACTGCGTGACGAGTGGAAGATCAACGGGATTCTAATCTGTGCAGTGGCCCAGAAGCAATGCGATTTCGCATTCGAAAACCTATGCAATGAGAAAGGGTTATTCGTCACGGAGTGTGAATTAGGCAGTGTAACGGTCACAGACCCAACTTGCAACTTAGAAGACCAAGCCTGCATGCTGTGGGCGTGTTCTGATATTGCTCGCTTGGCCTCGGATAAAGACTCGATTTATTCCGGTATGTTGGATAAAGAAAAATTGCTCAACCTGTCTGATCGCTTGTTTGAGGCCATTGCAGACAACAAAGCTTCACTACTTGAAGCGTCATTGAACAAGGTCCTGGCACAGTCGGTAGCGATTTCTGCCCTGATATGGTATGCGTCCACAACTGAGGCTCAAGATCTTAAGGCTAGATGCCTGTGGCTGCTGCGTGAGTTTGCAGATAACCTAGTAAGAGCCCAAGAGCAGAACGAAATGGTTGGCGATACGCTCATTGATGCGGCGGCAGCCTTGAGGTCACTTGTTGACGCCTGGCGGGTAACTAGGCTACGGGTCTACGCAGCGTCAGCCATGAAGCTGTTCGACCTGCTGGAAAGCCACTGGTACAAGAAAACCGGCGTCTACCCCCAGGTGCCTCTTTCCAGCGAGTATACGTTTAACGCGGATGACATCGGCATAATCACCGGCGCCCTGAATGCAAGCAGGCTATTCCTGACGAGCAGAATCGATCAGGAGTTGGCGGAATTGCGGATGAGGATTTTCTTCTGCAAAGCTGTGAACACATCAGGCTTGCAGATGAGCATGCCTAGTCCCGCCTTCATGCCTACGTGGCTGCAGGAACGCGAGCCATCTATCCACTTCCGATACGGCTCAATCCCACTCCCATCGGAAGCAGACGGTGAGTTTGGCATAGCTCCCGTATTTGCTGGCGAAGTGGCTTATGACCCGCAATCCGATACATGGTCTCGAAGGATGATTTTCGATGTGCCGGCAGCCATGCATGCCTGCTGTGAACTACTATGGCTCAGCCACGAGGCGATCAACGGTTTTCCAAAGATAATATTGGAAGGTGCGCCTCTCGCAGTCAGGGAAGCAGCGGGCGTGATGAGCTCATAGTCAGTCATGGCTCGGGACACGGGGCATGCACGAGACTTGGGATAGCATAGATGAGGTCCGGGCGGAGGCAATCGTTTGCTGCCGTTGCCCGCTATGCTATACACGAACGCATGTAGTATTTGGTGAGGGATCCGTGCCCGCACGACTGATGATAGTAGGCGAGGGGCCAGGTGCGGAAGAAGATAAGGAAGCAAGGCCTTTTGTCGGTAGGGCCGGGAGACTGCTGGACGAATTGCTGTCCGAGGCGGGTATCCAGCGAAGCGAGACGTGGATCACAAACATAGTTCGTTGCCGCCCGGTAATCAAAATGGACCATGGGTTGCGCAATCGGCCACCTCGAGCAACAGAAATCCAGGCTTGTGAAATATGGATGGAACAGGAGTATAGATTTGTTGCCCCTCGTGTTGTCATCTGTCTTGGTGCGGTTCCGGCTCAAGCCTTGATCTTCCGAGACTTCAAGGTCAAAGAGCACCGTGGCAAGTGGCACGAAGGCAGGAATGGTATTCCAACTATCGGCACATACCATCCAGCATACGTGTTGAGACTTCGTGGAGCCGACCGTGCGTCCATCGAACGAGAGATGGTGGCGGACTTGGCAATGGCCAGGACTCTCCTTCATCATATGTGATGTGCAGATTCGTAGCCAGCCAGTCAGCGGCGCGATGAATTTGACTGCCCTGCAGCCATCACAGCAAGCAGGCTGGTGAGGAGGAAAGTCAATGTGGAATGATCAGCAGAACACGTCAGGATCTACCCGTACAAACATTGTGATCGTAGTTATGCTCATCATATTGTTCGTACTCGCAGTAGCCTCGGTTCTCCGCAAAGTCATGATGTCTGGTGATGCGACACCTGCAGTCACAAACGATAGTCAGGTGATAGGCCAGGCACGTCCTGCAGTCACGCCTACCAGTCCTGGCGGGTTGTGTGAGGCTGATACGAACATCATCCAGGTGGCAAAGGCTGTCGGCCCAGCAGTCGTAACGGTTCTCAATATGCAAGTTCCTACTATAGGAAGGCCGTCTACGCGTGGACTTGGCTCTGGTTTCATTGTCAGGAAAGATGGTCTCATTGTGACAAATGCGCATGTAGTAGCCGGAGCAGATCGGGTGGATGTGGCGCTAAGCGGCGAACGCACACTCACAGCCAAGGTGCTGGGAGCAGACCCGCGAATTGATGTCGCTATACTGAAGGTTGCCGCATCGAACTTACCTGTAGTAGCCTTCGGAGATTCGGATGAACTCCAGGTTGGACAACAAGCGATCGCTATCGGCAATCCGCTTGGATTTGAGCGGACGGTTACAGTAGGCGTAATCAGCGCGCTGAACAGGGCAATCCCTGGGGGCGGTACCTCTCTCCGCGACTTGATCCAAACAGATGCGGCGATCAACCCTGGGAACAGCGGCGGTCCTCTTCTGGACAGTTGCGGACGTGTGGTCGGTGTGAATACTGCAGTCGTCGAGGTCTCTACTGGCTCAGGCGGCCTGGGATTTGCAGTACCTATCAACATGGCGCGCCGAGCTGTCCGAGATGTACTTAGCAAGGGACGGATAATCGTACCATGGATTGGCATAGCATACGCCGAGATAACGGAAGAAATAGCGAAGGCTTATAACCTGCCGACTGACCACGGCGTGATTGTGGGCTCTGTTAGCCCTGGTAGTCCTGCCGATAGAGCTGGCATTCAGCAGGGCGACATAATCATAGAGATGAACGGGAAGCCTCTCAAAGATGCTGGACAACTTCAGGAGTTCATCAGAGAAGCAGAAGTAGGAACACGTCTGAGGCTCACTCTACTGAGAAATGGTCAGCAAAGAACTGTGACCGTAACCCTTGAAGAAATGCCTAGGAGGATAGCGCTTCGCAGCTAGCAGATGGGCGCTCTTAACATGTATTGGAATTGTCAGATTTCCTTGTCTCTGTTTAGAAACTCCACAGAAGGGGTAGTTATGGGTTGATAGGCAAGCGAGAATCAGCTCTCTATTGAATGCTAGCTGTGCAAAAGATCAAGTCCTCAATCTTTTCTGAACAAGGAGATCAAGAGTGATGGGAACGAGCGTTGAAATGTATACGACACCTACCTGTCCGTGGTGCAAAAAAGCAAAGGACTACCTCACAGAGAAAGGTGTGCACTTCACAGACCATAATGTAATAGAAGATCCATCCAAGCTGCAGGAAATGGTGGAACTGACAGGACAAAGAGGGGTCCCAGTAATCCGCATCGGTGACAAAGTCATTGTGGGTTTCGACCCTGCAGGCATTGATAAAGCTCTCGAATTGCAAGAATGAACGAGACACAGGAAGTCATAGTCATCGGAGGCGGGCCTGCTGGCAGAGAGACAGCCAAGCGCGCAGTGCGGCACGGTGCACAAGTCACACTCATCACCCAAAAGGCGTTTTCCCCCAATTCCTTGGATTCGTATGCCGTTCGATTCCTCGCGGCACGAGCACCCAAGATAGTTTCAGCATTCGAAGCTGAAGGTACAGACGACCAAGCCATACGTACAGCAGCAGTTAGAGAGACGCTGAACTCTGCTTTCCAATTAGCAGCACGCAACTACCATGCCGAGATCAAAGAACTGACCAACGCCGGGGTACAGCTACTGGACGGGCATGGATCCATCGCAGATGTGTGTTTGGTGAGAATCAAGCACACGGATGGCAGTGTGGAACACCTCGACTGCGATTCCATCATTTTGGCAGTCGGAGAACAACCTCTCCTTGGCAAAAAACCGCATTGCGTATTGGCCAGCTCTGACTTGAGAGAACTTAGTGCGATTCCGGAAAGCTTGATTGTCCTCGGTTCATCATCCGCGGCATTGGAACTGGCTTACTTTTTCGCCGCACACGGCGCGTATGTCACGGTAGTAGGTGTGAGGAAGCCGGCACTGTATTTCCTTGACCAGGAACTTCGGAACTCGGTACTCGAGCAAAGTTCCATCAACTCAATACAAATCATCACCGACGTTACCGCAGTCGCAGGCACGGCGGATAACAGCGTCGCCGATATCCTTCTGAGCGACGGTTCACACTTGGATGCTGCATGCGTGCTTCTGTGTGGCGAGGGCAGATATCACACCGAGGGGTTGGGGCTGGAAGATGTGGGTGTTCGAATTGGAGTTGATGGGCAGATTATCGTGGACGGTGAGATGCGCACGAACATCCCAAGCATACTAGCTGTTGGTTCAATCACAGGTTGGCACGAGCTACCGGTCGTAATGGCACAAGCCAAGGTAGCAGCACAAAACACCACTGGCGGTACAGCGTCTATCAATTATTGCTCAATCCCTATCTCCACCGCATTCGACCCTGAGTTGGGTTCAGTTGGATTGTCCGAGGAAACGGCAAGGCGGGCTTCGTTTTCAACGTCTGTGTATACTGCTAGCCAGACTACTGCATCTGGTAAGTACAGGCAAGCAAAGGTCATTGCCGATAAACAAGATGGACGCGTGCTTGGCTTGCACCTGGTAGGTGATGGTGCTTTAGAAGCCGTGTATATCGGAGCATTGGCAATCCACTCTGGTGCTACCGTGGAGGATCTGGCAGGGCTCCAGCATCCCTTTCAGGCCATGGCAGAATGCATCATGGCGGCATCCAGAACCCTGGTCAGGCAAGTAGAAGAAGAGTCTCGCCCACTGGTATTCGGGCCGGAGTAGGCGCAATTTCGGCCGTGGATTATCTGGAAGCGCACATGCGCACATTGAACACAAGGCAGGCTGTCATCCTCTTCAACCACTATCCGCCTCCTGATACGTCGGACGCCCAGTGGGAGCCGCGTGTACAACGCAATCTCTGGCTACAACGTTATCCCAATGTGCGAAGACGGTTCATGTATAGAGGCAGCAGCATATGCAGGGCCTTGCGCGCAAAAACATCGACTGGGAAGTAATTCAAGACTAGGCTAATGCACCAGTTTGGGTTATACTCCTGCGCACCATGAGCAAACCCATGACCAGCATTAGCATCCCGAAAATTGCTCGAAGGACGCTTTCACTTATCACTACATTTGCCAACCTTGCACCAACCCATCCGCCCCCAATTCCTCCTATAGCTAACCATATCGCCATTGTCCAGTTAACGTTTCCATGCTTTGTATGGATCAGCGAGCCAGCGACGGATGTAGGAACAATGACAGCAAGCGATATTCCTTGGGCTACCGTCTGCGGATAGCCTAACAACAGGCTCAGAGCAGGGATCATAACGACCCCGCCACCGACGCCAAAGAAACCGCTCAGTACTCCGGTCGCGATACCCGTCACTATGATTACCAGTATTCCAAGCGGCTCATGCGTTGATAGCATGTGTCCCATAATCACAGGGTTGTGTTGAGTGAGGGCTAGCGCCGCTCTGATATCCCAAAGCATCCTTGCACCCACGCCAGCTAGGAATATTCCAAAATACGCCCTCAATCTCCGCGCGCTCACACGGGCACAAATACGCGCACCTATAGCGGCTCCCACAACAGATCCAATCATGAGTTCGAGTGCTACTAGCCAATCAACCTGACCGTATATCGCATAGAATATAGACGTGTACAGAGCAACAGGAAACATAAACGCCAGAGAAGTCCCATGCGCGCGGTGCTGGCTGAGACCATATAGATAAACGAGGGCCGGAACCATAACCGTACCACCGCCGATGCCCAAAAGTCCGCTCATGAAACCGACAGCAAAGCCGACTATGATCATACTTATGATGCGCAAGGTACGGATGCGCTCTAAGTCCACGGCGGCGGGTTGCAGATCGTTCACCCCTTATCTTATGTGGATTTCGTGTAGCATACGCGAGAGTCATTTCCATTATAGTGGGAGGCGGATCGGGAAGGCAAGGTATAGCAAGTCCATAGACAGTGGACACTTCAACCCGTGCGGATTGTTCCCTCAGGATGGGACTACTCGCGCAAATGACAGGCAGTCAACAGCTGGCCTACGGAGACAATTTCCGTAGGCCGCAAAGATTGTCATTCTGCAGATAACGGACCGCTTGCGCTAAATTCCCTCTGCGTGTTGCATCTTCACTTACAAGCCCGATGCCGCCAGTGCTTTGAACGAATAGTTCCCCGAGCCAACGTCGAATCGAATCCACTCGCCAGCATACTCCGCACTGTTCAGTCCTGCCACCCCAGGAATAAAGCGACCATTTTCCCAAACAAGCGTGTTGCCCTCGCGGATAACCACATTCTTCAAGTTCCGCTTCGGTACCCACACGTATGCCCGACTGTTCGCTGGGATGATAACACTTAGTTCGAAGCCACTAGGCTCTTGTTTCCAGTGAGATAGTACAAGCCCACGAACAGTTTCAACTTGAGCCTTGACCTCGTTCAGACCTTTTGGTACAAACGGCTTGATGTCAAAGCACTCATACCCTGCATGCTCCACAGAGGGCATTATTCCGGCAAGCATTCGATAGAACCACCCGCTTACAGCACCAAAGGCGGGGTGATTATGAGAGTTCATGCCCTTACCAGTCTTAAGTTCCCACCATTCCCAAATAGTCGTCGCACCATTCGCAATCATGAACCCCCAGCCCGGGTAGTCTTTCTGGCTCACAATGGTGTACGCAACATCTGCACAACCTTCGTTGCAGAGAACGTCGAGCAGATACCGAGTGCCTAAGAAGCCAGTGCTGAGATGACCTTTGTGCTTCTCCACAATATTGCGCACGAGATTCTCTACGACAGCTTTTCGTTTGTCCCGCGGAACAATGTCTAGGTAAAGCGGCCAGACATTCGAGAATTGGCTGCCATTTCCATAGGTATTTTGCTCAGGATGGAAGAACTGCCCGTTAAATGCATCGGCGATTTTGGCGCAGACTTCTTCATACTTCGCGGCGTCCGTTCTCTTGCCCAAGGCTTCAGCCATCCGAGCAGTAAGCCATGTGCACCTATGGAAGCCACCGGTAGAAATCAGATCTCGCGGAGTATCCTCGACAGACAGCCAGTCGGCGTAGCTGTTCCTCTTGATGATATAACTCTCCTTTGTCTCACGAATCAGGAGGTCGGTGTAGGCTTTCAAGTTTTCGTAATGTTTGAGTAACAGTTGCCGATCTCCAGTGTGGCGATACATGTCCCAGGTGATAAAGTGATAAGCAGCCGCCCACATGGGATCTCCGGGATTACAACCCCAGACATGCGGCACTGTATCTGGAACCTCTCCATTCGGCCCCTGTGCATCCTGAATATCTTGCAGAAATTTGGTATATGCCGGCACGATGTCGAAGTTGTACAATGCCGCATCGGCAGAGACGTGCGCATCACCCATCCATCCCTGGCGCTCGTCACGCTGCGGACAGTCTGTCGGGATGCTGTGGAAATTCGTGCGGAAACCCCAAACCGAGTTCGACTGAATCCGATTGATCAATTCATCGGAGCACTCAAAGCTTCCCTTCCAACCGAAACTGGTATGAACAACCCGGCCCAGCAGGCTGTCCAAATCTGGCTTGCCAGGAAAACCTTCGACTTGCACGTACCGGAAACCGTGGTATGTGAACCTGGGCTCCCACATCTCTACGCCGTTCCCTTTGAGTATATAGCGGTCGGTCGCTCGTGCACTCCTAAGGTTTTCTTGATTGACTGTACCATTCGGATATAGTATTTCAGCATACTTGAGAACAACCTCCGTGCCAGCGGGGCCCGTTACTTTCAGCCTACACCAGCCGGAGAAGTTCTGTCCGAAGTCGAAAACCCAAACCCCCGGCAAGGGATTAGTTACTTTCTTCGGCTTGATATCCTCCACGACCCGGATAGGCTGAATCATTTGAGCAGAGAGAGTCTTGGTCGGCGGATTGATGACTTTCACATTAGACCAGCTGGAATCATCGAATCCCGCCTCGTTCCATCCTGGCTGCTCAAGACGTGCATCGTAGGTTTCGCCGTGGTACAGACTGTTTTCCAGTATTGGCCCCCAGCTGTATTTCCAGTCGGCAGACGTGGTAATGCTTGAACTGCCGCCGTCTTCGTATTCCATGTTTAGCTGGAGCAGCAGGCATGGCTCACCAGTATACCAACCCTTGCCAATCATCGCACCAATAGCATTTCGCCCCTGTCTGAGCATCCCTGTGACGTCATAGGAGCTGTATAATACCCGCTTGCCAAATGACGTATACGACGGGTCCAACACCCTGTCGCCCACTCGCTTGCCGTTCAAGTACAGCTCATAGTAACCTAGTCCTGTAACATATGCTCGTGCTCGCTTCACTGGCTTCGGAAGGTCGAACTCCCGGCGGAATATGGGGGCTATGCCTTGCGAAATCCCCGCAGATGTTTGTCCATCGGTTAAGTATTTCTTGCTCCATCCTCGTTCTTCAAAGCTGTCCAGCGCTTGCACGGGTCTGTTCAGCGCGAGGTTGTTACCCGTTTGGTCTAGGACCTGTATCTCACCCAGCGCCAGAAGCTTCTTTCCATCTGCCTGACTCGAGAGTTTTGTTGCTGTCAAGCGTACATAGCGGGCTGTTACCGGTGAGAACGAGAACTCTATGGGCTGTTCTTCTTCATTTGTCACATCGCTGTCGGTTCTGTCTACCAGTACAGTCGCCTGCTTGAACTCAGGATCATTCGAAGCCTCGACCCTATACCGCAGTGGCCAGCCGAAAGCTTTGCCTATATTCGCAGGCCAGTAACCGGCACGAGCCGGGTAGATCTTGACGGATGAAAACTCCTGGGCTGTTCCCAGATCTACCTGCACCCACTTCTCCGTGCGCTCTTCGGCGGCGAACGCGGAGTGATAGCCGTGGCCTGCTATTGGAGCCGCTATCCAATCACCTTGCCAGTCCTTCTCATCCAACAGTCCCATCTCAAACCATGCGGGCGCTGAGAAGTCGCTTTCCTTGCCTGTTTCATCCCAGACTTTGACACGCCACCAGTACCTTGCACCACTGGCGAGCCGCCCCACTTTCAGAGGTATATTAGTGCACTCATCAGACGCCACTCGGCCGCTGTCCCAAATGTTTGGTTTGCCCGAAGTAAGGGCGTCCAAGCTATCTGCTACTTGGATCTGATACGCGCTCTGCCGCGCCCCTCTCCTATCCGAGTGAAACTGCCATGAAAACCGTGGCTGAGGGACATCGATGCCCAAAGGGTTTTCTAGGTATTCTGTAAGCAAACGTGTTGCTGTTGGCTGTGTCGCTGCTGCCACTATCTCGCCTCCTATAATCTGAAGTATCATCATCGCCATTATCATGACAGTCGCAAGTAAGGTGGTGTTCGTACTGTTTACGGCCAACAATTACCTCCTCGTTTGGAATGCACGCTGTGACGAATAGCAATTTCCGACTGTGGCAACCAAAGATTCGCAGGTCTAGATAAATGGTTAAACCTGCAAACAATGTTTACCTTCACAAATCCCTCGATTGCCCAGGCGCTTGCCAAGGCGAACCAAGAACGGCCGTGAAGTGAATGCGGCATACGTCTCGAGTTCCCCACCTAGAAGAGCGCGTACTTCATAGGTATAAGCTTCGCGTCTATGATAGGTCCTCTCAACTCTTGCTGAGAACTTGACATACAAGCTCTTTTTAGATATAGGATTATAGTACTTCATCTTAGAGCAACCGAGAGGACTCGCCAAAAGTTACCGCCTAATATGCATCGCAATGCAAGTAGATTGATGAACACAAAGAATGCTACCCCTGTGGCTAGCGTGGGCATGTACGGAACCGCCCAGGGCTCGCGAAGCACCATGGCTTCACCAAGGAAGAAACGGACTGTTTACAAGCTGGAATGTCCAGTACCGTGTGCACCAAGACAGCAACAAAGGGCAGGATGGTGGAAAATAAGTTGTAATCGCCAGCATGCGGGGCTATATGGATACGTGCCCATGTCAAAGGTTGAACACACCTTCGCATCAACGGACAAGGCAGACTTTCCACCGCTGAGAGCCTGTGACTTTCCCTGATGCAGAAGGCGGCATACGGCGAGTGGGCGTTCGTAGAGACGACCGACCCGCGGGAAGCGGAAACGACGATACGGGCGAAATTGTAGTAGAAGGAGACCGGGATTGGCGACTAACGCTTACGACACGATCAACTACTGGTCGGAGGTCAAGCTAGACATCATCAAGAAATACGCTGCGGCGTACTCGCGCATTCTTTCGGCGCAAACCTCGCCTCGTTTCCATCACATTTACATTGACGGGTTCTCAGGCGGGGGGCAAAATTTCTCGAAGACGCAGAACAAATTCGTCCCAGGCAGCCCTCTCAATGCCCTTTTCGTCGAACCGCCGTTCCTCGAGTACCACTTCGTGGAGCTCAACCCTAACAAGACAGATCGCCTAAGGCAGCTAGTCGGCGAGAATAGCCACGTCACTGTGTATAATGGCGACTGCAATCAGGTTCTTCTGGAGGATGTATTCCCTCAGTGCCTGTACCAGGATTTCCGACGCGCCCTCTGCGTGCTCGACCCCTACGGCCTACACCTGAACTGGGAGGTAATCGAGACAGCAGGCAGAATGCGCTCCGTAGAGATATTTCTCAACTTCCCTGTGGCTGATATGAACCGCAACGTGCTCTGGCGCGATTCGGAAAGAGTCTCGCACACGCAGAAGGCTAGGATGGACGCCTTTTGGGGGGACGACTCGTGGAAGCAGGCAGCCTACTCGAGTGAGGGGAACTTGTTTGGCTATGAACAGAAGACCGATAACAGAGCCGTAGTCATGGCCTTTCAAGACCGCCTGAAGTCCAAAGCTGGGTTTAGCTATGTTCCCGAACCGGTGGCGATGCGCAATAGCGTTGGAGCGGAGATATACTATTTATTCTTCGCATCTCAGAAGTCCGTCGCGGCAGATATTGTTACCGAGATATTCGACAAGTATAGGAAGCGCGTGTAATGGCTAGCCGATCAGCAATCGAATGGACCGAATCTACATGGAACCCTGTGACCGGCTGTACCAAGATCAGCGAGGGGTGCAGGAACTGCTACGCCGAGCGTATGGCGCTCAGGCTTCAGGCAATGGGACATCCGAACTACAAGAATGGCTTCCAGCTCACTCTGCACGAGTCGTCTGTTAACCTGCCCTTGCAGTGGAAGAAGCCACGGATGATATTCGTGAACTCTATGAGCGACCTGTTCCACGAAGACGTGCCCATCAAGTTTATTGTTGCAGTCTTCGACGTCATGCGCAGGGCGCGCCAACATTGTTTTCAGGTGCTCACGAAAAGGTCGGGGCGCTTGCGGGAATTGAGCCCGCATCTGGTATGGCCTGCAAATGTGTGGATGGGGGTCACCGTTGAGTCTGCGGACTACATGTATCGCATAGATGATCTTAGGGAAACAGGAGCTCACGTGAAGTTTATCTCAGCAGAGCCATTGCTAAGTCCCCTCCCATCACTCAAGCTGGATTCCATTGACTGGATGATCGTCGGCGGGGAGTCGGGTCCAGGCGCACGCCCTATGCGTGAAGCATGGGCAACGGACTTGCTCGATCAGTGCATTGCGTCAGGTGTTCCTTTCTTCTTTAAGCAATGGGGCGGACCAAACAGGAAGAAGGCAGGTCGGACCCTTCAGGGCAGGACGTGGGATGAAATGCCGGATGCTCCGTTGCCCGGGCGAGACCAACCTGGTGCATTGCATAGGACAAAGCCGATGGGACCGTCCACCGCTGAGAGCCTGTGACTTTCCCTGATGCATAAGGCGGCATACGGCGAGTGGGCGTTCGTAGAGACAACCGACCCGCGGGAAGCGGAAACGACGATACGGGCAGAGATCGTATCCCCAGGATAGAAATCTAAACACGGGCGGCAGGTACCAGCCCAAGCCAAAGTCAGACGAAGTCAACCCTGGAAATCGGAGGTCATCACCATAAATGGCATACAAATCTGAGAAGATCGGCACGATAGTGCTAGACCAGATAAACCGCAGACTTTTCCTCCCGGACATCCAACGGGAGTTCGTTTGGTCTCCTGACAAGATACTGAGATTGTTCGACTCAGTGATGCGGCGCTATCCCATCGGTTCCTTCCTATTCTGGAAGGTTGGGGATGAGCTTCGCGGCCACGTGGACGTCTATAGATTTCCGGAGGATTACAAGCAGGGCGATGTGCACGTCACTGACATCGATACAAGCGGCATTGCCGACCTCACCCTTGTTCTTGACGGACAGCAGAGGTTAACTTCGCTTTTGATCGGACTGCGGGGCTCCTTCACGATGAAAAAGAAGTGGAAACGCAAAAAAAACGAAGAGGCTTGGCAAAGGAAGTATCTGTACCTGAACCTTCTCAAGAATCCCGAGGATGTAAGCGAAGACGGCGAGCTTGGGATGCGATATAAATTCGAGTTCTTCGAAAATGCTCCGCCGAGTTCGCCCACGGACTACTGGGTGCGTGTTAGCACAATACTCGATTATCCCGAATTTGGAGCCTTCACGAAGTTCAAGTATGCGGAGCGCAAGAAACTACCGCCGGAAGTTGCGGGCGATATGGAGCTACTCGAAGTGTTCGAGACCAATCTCGATAGGCTGTATCAAGTCATCTGGGCGGATGAGGCGATTATCTACCACGAGGAGACAGAGCAGGATAGTGATCGGGTGCTAGACATCTTTGTACGCACGAATGACGGCGGGGTACAGCTCAGTAAGTCCGATCTCCTTCTTTCGATGATAACGGCGAACTGGGGTGGCCTGAATGCTAGGGCTGAGATACAAGGCTTAGTCGAATACCTCAATAAGGGACTCGTTAGACGCAATGACTTCAACAAGGACTTCGTGCTAAAGACCTGCCTGATGCTATGCGGGTTCAATGTTAGATATAAGGTCGAAAACTTCAAGGCGGATAACCTCAAGGTTATCGAGCAAAGATGGGCCGACATCAGGGCAGCCATAGAAGGTTCCATCAAGCTCATCAACGCCTACGGAATCGATCGTGACACGCTGACCAGTGCCAACGCGATTATCCCCGTCATCTACTACATATACAAGAGCGGAAACACCAACAACGTCGACGAGATCATTGCCGGGAACCTCACTCCGCAGGCTAAGATGCGGTATGATATTCGGCGCTGGCTTATCCTAGCCATGCTGGGACAGGCGTTCGGAGCGAGTTCAGACACAACACTGACTCAGGCTAGGAACGCGATTGACCAGCATATCGCGGCGGGAAAGACCGACTTTCCGTCTGCGCCCATTAATGATGCGATCGGTCTCAAGTTCGATATTGATGACTACCTTGATGTCAGCTACGGAGACAAGATTGACTTCCTTGCCCTTTCACTGCTCTATGATCAGGACAACTGGGGACTGATGACCTACCATCGCGACCATATATTTCCGCAAAAGGCTTTTCGAAATGGTATACTGCCAGCCGGCCTGACGCCCGATCAACAGCAGCAGTATCGTGATGCCAAGGACTCTATCGCCAACCTTCAACTGCTGGTTGATACCGAGAACGCAGAGAAATCAGGGAAGAGCTTCGAGGAGTGGATTGCCGGCACCAGCCCTGATTATCGCAAAAAACACCTGATCCCTCAAGATGATTCTCTCCTCAAGTTCGATAAGTTCTTGGAGTTCATCAAAGCCAGAGAGGAGCTAATCCGAGATCGACTAGCTACAATACTGCCTTGAGAGGGACCACCCATGCCAAAGAAGAGCAAGAAGGCCGTTTCTGTTGAGAGCACGAGGCACAAGGACATGCGCGTTAATATCCCCGCCGAGGAGTTGAGCCGCTTCTTGGACGAGGATGAACTCGCGACAAAGGTCATGCTCTATCCCCGCGATCCCTCCCTCGACCCTCAACTCGTCTGGAAGGGCAAGGACGCGCAGGATCGGGAAGACCTCACCGTCCCTACCGCACCGGTGTACGTACAGGAGAAGATCCATCCCCACGCCCTCATCGAAGACCTTTGCGTCTTGTGCACTGACCTGGCCGGTTCTCTAGGCAAGTATGGCAATAGACGAAGGGAGGCTGATTGAATATGGCAGCAATTGACCCGAATTCAGTCGATGCGGCTTTCGCTATGCTGTTGGAGGAAATCGAGCGCCTGGTACGCAGCATCAACGAGACGGGCGGAGAAGCTTTCCAGCAAGGCAGGCATTGCGAAGCAAAACAGATGCTCCCACAAGCCGAGGCGGTGACGGAGTTCCAGCAGAGAATCACAGCCCTCCGCAAGGAGTGGGATGTGATGTCCTCCAAGCTGTCCGCAGCTACTAGAGAACCGCCGCCTAAAACTAAGCTGGAGCGTCTCAAAAAAGGTATGCGTGCCCCGGAAGAGGCGTATTACATCCCCATTCTGCGGTCACTCGAGGAGATGGGCGGGAGCGGAAAGACCGCCGCCGTATGCGATGCCGTCTATCGAAAGATGAAGGACGTGCTGAAACCTCTTGACTTTGAGCCACTACCGTCTTCTCCTCGCGAACTACGCTGGCGGAATGCCGCGGCGTGGGCACGCTACAGTATGGTGAAGAAAGGGCTTCTTTCAGACGATTCTCCCCGCGGCATTTGGGAGATCACCGACAAAGGACGCGAATATCTGAGGAGCAATGGTTGAAATGACTGAACTGGTCTACGTGAAGCCCGAACCTGTGTCCCTTGAAGGATAACCCCGACTACAACGAGAAGTGGCTGCAGGAGAGAATATCGGAAGATCCCTCCATCCTCGGCCTGGGTGACCTCGAAGTGCGTGCTGTCGTATTCGAGCTGAGCCCTCGCGATCTGTCGGACGTGGGGGTAACCAGACTCTGTTCGGATATGTGAATAGCCGAGGCATCTGGATATCGGGTTGCGCCCGTGTCCACTGCATGTACTCGACAGCGATAAGAAGAGGCGGCATGCCGCTAACTCGCGCCAATCAGCAATTCCTTAAAGATAAATGACGCGCCATACCAGACATGAATGACCGATGCCATCCACACTTTTCAACCTTTTATGCCTGTCAGGGTTATGCCTTGGATGAAGTAGCGCTGGGTGAAGAAGAACACAATCAGCACGGGGAGCATGACCAGTGTTGACGCGGCCATGAGCAAGCCATATTCCGCACCATGCGCGCCCTGGAACAGTTGAAGGGCATACGCGAGAGGCATCTTCTCTGGCGAATTGACGTAGATGAGTGGCCCCATGAAGTTGTTCCATGAACCCATGAATGTCATGATCGTCAGTGCGGCAAGAGCGGGCTTGATGAGCGGCAGCATGATCTTCCAGTAGATACCGAAATAACTGCAACCATCTATTTTCGCGGCGTCTTCCAGGTCGGTCGGGATGGTCATAAAGAACTGACGGAGCAAGAAGACGCCGAAAGCCCCACCAAAGAAGGCAGGTACCCACAGTGGGCGGAGGGTGTCATACCAGCCTAGACTTCGCATGATGAGGAACACGGGAATCATGGTAACCGCCCCAGGAATCATCATCGTGGACAGCAGCACCAGGAATAGCTGGTCTCTTCCCGGCCATCTCAGTCGGGCGAAAGAATACGCCACCATCGAACAAGACAGAAGCGTCCCCAAAATCGCAAGAAGGGTTATGTAGACCGTGTTCCAAAGGTACAGCAGACCCTTGTGCGTCTCCTCTGGCAGATAGTTCAAAGCATCTTTGTAGTTTTCCCACTTGAGAGCGAATCTTCGAACCGTCGCCAACTTTGCCCGGGGAACGGTAAATGTCTTGCCAGCGTCAGGCTGATTGTCTAGCACACGAACGGTTTTTAGACCTTCGCCGGATTCAGCTAACTCCATGACCTGCTGTAATTGCCCACCGATGCCGAATGAATAGATGGGGCGGGGCTTGCCCTCGTACATGATGGTCACAGGCCGCGTGGGTATCCATACTGGTGGATACTTGAAGATTTCGTCCTCTTCCTTGAGCGATGTGGTTACAAGCCACACGAAGGGCACAATGAAAATCGCAGAGCCCGTAAGCAAAACCAAATGGTAGGCAGTCTTCCACGCATATTCCTTGCGCTGTTTCAGGCGCTTCCAGTCCTTGACTCGCTTCGGTCCAAGTGTGAATGCGATGCACACTCCGATAAGGCCGCATGCAGTCACAGAGACAAACCGAGCCGCCGAGGGTAGGTGCAGCAGCTTGTAAACCGCTATAGCTGGCAACAAAGAAACAAGTGCGCCGAGCACTATACCAACGTTGCGATACCGACAGCCCTCCAGTATCTGCACCCAGAATGCCCAGACGGTAGCGTACAGCATTAGTGTGCCTAACAACCAAAATACAGGAGCAAGCGACTGCATTACTTTCCCTTCTCCGATTCATAGTACACCCAGCGTGGAGCTAGTTTCAGCTGGGCAATAGTTAGCACCAGGATTATCGCAAATAGCAGCCATGCAATGGCAGATGCATAGCCCATCTTGAAGTAATTAAATGCGTTGTTGAATAGGTAAAAGACTGGAACGGTAGTAGAATCTCCTGGGCCGCCGCCGGTCATGATGTATACGTTGTCAAAGGTCTGCAACACTCCGATTGTTCCCATGATGAGATTGAAAAACATGTAAGGTGTGAGCATCGGCAGTGTTACATGGCGAAAGCGAGCCCACCAATTCGCACCGTCCAGATCCGCGGCCTCGTACAGATGTTGAGGTATTCCCTGCAAGCCGGCAAGCCAAAGGATCATACCTCCGCCCGCGCCCCAAAGCCCCATTAGAATCAGACCCGGTTTCGCGTAAACCTCGCTCGTAAGCCAACCCGGGGCAGCAATACCGAACCACTGCGTGAGAGTAGCTCTCCAAGCCGCGTTGACCAGGCCATATGGGGGGTTTAGAATCCAAATCCACAGAATCGCATTCGCAACCACCGGAACGATCGACGGCAAATAGTAGATCGTGCGATACCAAGTCATGCCACCAACTTTCGTATTCAATAGAAGAGCTATGGAAAGACTGGTTATCAAACCCAGTGGCAGACCGAATACCGCTAGAAAAGCGGCATTGTACAGAGCCTTTGACATATCCGGCCAATCGTAAGTAAAGAGATCACGGTAGTTCGTGAGCCCAGCCCAACGCGCAGGATGGAGCACGTCATAGTCGCAAAAGCTGAATATTATGGAGGCTATGATAGGCCCCAATGTGAAAGCTAGGAAACCTAGAATCCAGGGAGCGGCGAATATATAGCCTGCTATCGCTTCCCCCTGACCAAGCTTGCCTATCCTGCCATACCGCCTGAGCTTCACAATCACAAACGCTATGAACCCAGCCACTAGCACACTGATAACCGTGAGCGGATATGCCCAATTGAGCTTTGGGAACTTCTCCCGATTGAAGGCTCGGTCGAGTTCTCGCTGAACCACGCGAGTTCCTTCATCCATCGCCGCTTTGGCAGACATCTTGTGACGAGTAGCCCGGTCGAATGCCCGAACGTGTTCGTCCCATAGGCGCTGACCAACAAAAGTTACGGGTCGGTATTTCGAGACTTTCATCAGATCTAGGAAGAGCCGCAACGGTTCACTGAACTTTTTACTGCTTGGCGCGAATTCGCGGAAGATGACTTCGTTTACTCTTGAACTTGCAGACATTATAGGCACATATGGCCGGCCCCGACTGAGATTATATTGCTGTTGGGCTTTGCATGATATACGCCAGCATTCCGTGGAAGACATCCATTTGATAAATTCCCAAGCCTCTTCCACATGTTTGGCACCAGTTGGAATAGCGAGAGAAAAACCGCCACTCCATGTGATGAACTTCGGTTGGCCTGCGAAACGACCTTCGCCAGCCAATCGAGCTCTCGGCACAGGCGCGGGAGCTACTGCGAAATCCAGGTCAGGAGCGTACCGCGCAATGCTGTCCAGACACCAGTTCCCATCAATTTTCATCGCCACAAGACCAAGCAAGAACGGATCTAGTTCCTGCGTCTTAAATCCCGCCTGGAACGAAGATATGGCTTCGATGCCTTTGAGGGCGTCATACACGGATACCATGTACTCAAGGGCTTCTATGGAATACGGATTGTTCAGAGTGCACTTGCGACCATCCGGACTCATGAATTCGCCGCCGTTTTGCCAGCTGTACAGGTAGAGCCAGCTGTTGCCGAAGTTGGGGATGAAACCAATGCGTTTGAAGTTTCCATACTTGTCGTATACGGTGAGTTTTTTAGCATAGTCCAAGAGCTCATCCCACGTCTGCGGTGGCTTATTCGGGTCTAGGCCTGCCTCACGGAACAGTGCTCGGTTGTAATACAGCGCACGGTCGTCAGTGTTGTACGGGATCGCATAGACTCTTCCTTTGTAGGTTGCTTCTGCCCAGCACGCTCTGTAGAATTCCTCCTGCCTAATGCCATCAGGTTTTTCGCGATCTCGCGCTATGAGTTCATCCAAGGGCATGAAAGCGTCTCGTGAGGCCCAATCGCCAATGGTGAACCGGTCTTGATATATGACATCGGGCGGAACCTTTCCCGCTATTGCGGTCATCAGCTTCTGAGGATTCATGCCTCCTGCGCCCATGGACAGGAGCTTTACGTCTATGTTAGGATGCCTGCGCTCGAATTCTGCGACAGCCGCATCGAGACCTTTGGACTCCTCGCTAGACTGCAGACCCCAGACCACCAGCTTAATCTTGGTATTGTCTTTTCTGGCACAGCCACCCAGCAGAGTTGCTGCCAAGATTGCGACGAGTAAGATACTCAACTTGCGATAACTGGCCATAGCCAAATACTCCACGAGTGATATGCGGAAATTGCCTAAGATTCTGCCGCTGAGATTGTTGTCTCAGCTATTTTCAAGAACACCAATGCTACTCAGACCTCCACTGATATAAAATTAGCTCCTCGGGCTCAAATTCCCTGCACGCGCCTGTTGCCCGGTCATAGTTTGCCAGCCTGACCTACCAAATCGCAAATTATCCCTGTTAGTGGCAATTTATTCCAGTGAGTATACGATTGCTTGACAAGAGCATGGCAACGGTTAGTTAGGAGAATCGTACGTTGACACATATGAGGGACAATTGAGATATGTGGGAAAGGAGCGCTCGCTGACATTGGTATTGTTGGCGAAAAACTGACGAAGCAGGTGTTGGTCCCTGGATGCATGCTACACGACAGAAGGTTTTTTCTGCCGGCAATCAATGATTGGCTGGGCATATGCGCCGCTATTCAGCGCCGAGGTTTCCTTTCTCGGTCAACCGGCTCCAGATGCTTGCGAATCAGAGAGTGAATCTCCTTGTCTATGGCTTGTGGCGCCCCGAAGATGTTGTCGATCGCACCCACGTTGCCCAGGAACTCGCCGCTGGCAGAGAACACCAGCAGCTTTGGTAAAGTGAATGCTCCATTCCCCGTCACCCACACCTCTTTGAGATCCGGTTGGAAGAATACATGGAGCCCTACGCAGCATTTCGTTTTCGTCTGGGCAGGAGAATCAATCCAGCCAAGCTAACGGACAGCGCCAACGCGGCTGACGATCCCCACATCGGAGCTCCCGCGTCTGACCCACGACCCAACACTATGCACATTAAGTCCTGATACGCACGAGAGGTAAGGCACATCAGTCCCACCCGAGCCGCAACCAGCACCGCAATAACGATGATGCCAACTGCGGGTGGCACCCGTATCAACCGAGCGACAACAGCTGCCAGTAGAGAGGCTATGGGGATTGTTCCCAAGACAATCCAGAGGCTATGAGCGCTTAACAGCCTTCGTCCCACATCTGAGTCAAGGCTATGTCCCAGTGTCTGCGCCGAATCATTATGCTCCTCCATGAAAGCTGTTAGTCGTGAGGTAGGGGTTCCCGGTAATGCCTCGGACAGCAATTTCAAAGTACCTTGAGCAGCGAAGAACACGACGACGACGGGTAGAATCTTAAGCAAAGTACGCATATCTAATCCTCCCTCGAACTAGTACCGCCCTCTGCACCCAGGCAACTGCCGCATGAGCCCTGCCTGGGTACATATCTCAATCGTCTTTTCAAGGTATCCGGCTGATCCTATTTCGTCATCGATGCACTTGACAATCCTGTCGATGTATTCCTGCTGGCACTCGTCTTCCGGATCTGGCAGCGGATACTTTCTCTTGCACTTGGGGTATGCATTCGTGACCTTGTACCATCGCCAGAAGCACCTTATCAGGTCTATACACTCGCCGGAAGCATCGGTATGAAGGGCAGGGTCGGCCTGAGCGTAGGAATATACTGTCGCATATACTGTTTCCCGAATCGGATCCCTCTGCGAGAAGCGGCCTACACCCGGTTCATAGAACCGCACGCCGAGGTGGAGGAGGTCGGTGAGTGACGAGTCCATCCAGTGGGTGTAGTACCCCAGCTGGCCGACGTACCGATATGGATTGTCCAGCGTCGATACCATGATCGGGTATTCGTTCCCCCACGCGTCATAGTCATACCGGTCGGTGATGGTACTCAGTCCCTCCGTCATCATCACTGTGCTCCCAAGTCCATCGAAGTAGTAGTAGTCTGCCACTGGGTTCTCCCCAGGCTCGAACCTCGCCACCAAACTCCCATCCGGCGTGAACTCCTGCACGTCTGTCCATACTACGCCTGTCATCGTTTCCCAGGATCCCACTCCGGACCGGGCGTAGGAATGGCGGCTTGCGTAGGAAGCAATCATGTGGTCGCATAGAAGACCATCTGGACTCGTCCAGCCGCATCGAAGTACACGAAGGTCAGTTTCGCCAGCCTGACGTACACCCATACCTCTCTTCCCTCTGACGGCGGGGGCGGTGGAATAGCCCCCATGTTGGGGATACGCATCCCTGGCGCGTATATGCGTGTGGGTCGTCCCAGAGCAGCGACCACCTGAACCTTCGTTGGCGCCCATCCTGCGCGGTTGGCACCTGTGCCGTGCCCCATTCGCAGAATTGCATAGCTGTGCCACACCAGCACCACAAAGAGCAGACAGATGTATATGAGATGCACCCGTACCGATCTGTGATTTGTCATCAATAGTACCCAGTTCCGATCCCTCTCCTGACGAGTTCGCGCTCGCAGCAGCCCTTGCACTCCCGGAGTCCGTGGTTACTTCCGCATTGCAACCCAATCTCTCCAGCGGTGACATCCTTGGGGTCCTTCACCCCGAACCAGTTCTCCCACTTCCACATCAACTTCTTAGCCACCCAATCGAAAGCTCGGCACCTCCCGGTGATCAGGCAGCGCTTGGCCCTACAGGCAAAGTAGCAGTGCGCTAGCTTGTCATAGCCATAATTCTCGATCTGCTCTGCTTGTTTGAACGACGTATAGACACAATCAAGCTGCAATCCGGTCAATCCCAATCCGGCCAACCCAAACAGGACTGGGATAAAGATGAGCTTCCCAGAGGGATCAGTGGCCAGTACCGGGATATCGTCAGCGTAAGGATACGGTGACCATCCGTAGCGCCGGATGGGATCCCTCTGCGAAAATCTCCCCACACCTGGTTCGTAGAACCGCATGCCGAGGTGGAGGAGGTCGGTGAGTGAGGAACTGCAGCCTCCTCACAGGTAGATCGTGGCTGTCCCCATTTGTGGAATTGGAGCGGTGCACCAATTCCGGTCGGTCATTTCTGACTGCAATATCACCGCACATTGCCGTGCTCACTCCGCCTTCCTGATGCGAATGGGAACTTGCATCTCATCCGCGCGCCAGTGGTATTCCACATAGGCAGATTCGAGTCCGCCTGTCTTGCCGAAGACAAGCGTGATCTGGTGCTGCGGCACGAACATCTCGCCTATGATACCGGTGTCACTTACATTGGCATACAGGCGACCGTTCGCATCCCGCCGTGAGTGGGTCATCAGCCAGCCCCTCGGGAGCCCAAGTTCGAAATTTGCCTGTTCAATTGTCATACCAAGCTCCAGTCTGTACTGAACAGCGTCAGGCGTGATCTCCTGCTGGTGACCCCATGTAAAGAGGGAGACCACGAACAGTATGAGAAAAGACCATACCACGGTCATCACCAAAATAAGCAATGGAAGCATCCATCTGGTCAGCCTCCCAGCTTCTTGTGGTTTCACTCTGTCAGCCTCCATATATGCGCTCCCTAGCGTACAAGGTCTCCGGCTTTGGGGTTTCCACGGCGGTCGACCGGTGCGCTAAGAAAGAAATTCCATGGTATCGGCTCGTATCCCGTAGTGGTCCAGTTCCAGACCGCAGATACAACATTGACTTTCGAATTGAAGTATACCGTGTTTCCCTGACACGTCAGCTTCACAGTTGCACTCCCATACAGTTTGTACATATCGATCCCCACGGAGAACGCATCGGCATCATAGGCTTTCCCCGAGTCCACAGGCGTGATCCATCGGCCGCCCGACTCCGGCAGCACCCATACGCGTATCTTGCCCTTGCAGGACTTGTCGGCTATGAAGGTCCCTCTATTGCCTGTAAAAAGCCGACAGCCGATACCCACGCGACCGTCCGGATCAACCACCGCTTGTGGCGTGTTGTGACCATACCCATACCAGTTCAGCCCCTCGCCTGCCGGGTCCACCTGCCCGAAGCGGCCGACGCCGGGTTCGTAGAAGCGCACGCCGAGGTGGAGGAGGTCGGTGAGTGACGAGTCCATCCAGTGGGTGTAGTACCCCAGCTGCCCGACGTACCGATATGGATTGTCCGCCGTCGATACCATGATCGGATATTCGTTCCCCCACGCATCATAGTCATACCGGTCGGTGATGGTACTCAGCCCCTGGGTCAGCATCACCGTGCTCCCAAGCCCATCGAAGTAGTAGTAGTCCTGGCTCACGGTGATATCTGGCGTAACCCTGGTTCGCCCAACCGTCCCCCTATGAAAGCACCTAAGGATATAGCAAGAACCTGGATTGGATACTCAAATTTCGCCCACAGAACGATCGCCCATCGAAGTTGAATGAACACATAGACGTGAACTAGCGTCACCGGGAGAATAGCCCATGCCCAGCCATAGCGCCTGAACAACGAATGCCGACCCATCAGCATACCTAAAACCATGTTCGTCAAGGCTGACATCAAGGGACGGTTTTCATCGTAACCAGGATGGTAGCTGACAATTAGGACAAATAACCCTAGCACCACGAAATATACCACGGTCACTGACGCAATAATAACCATGCCCCGCAGAATATCAGACCAATGCTTAGCCAGCACTGTGATGTTCCTCCTTTCGTCTGTAAGCTTAGAACGATGCCTCGAAGTCCCTCCTCTTGAGGTTGCGTAGACAGCGCTGATAAGCCTCACTGCACGCATCAAGACACTTGTCGTACTTATCGTCGGACCAGCAATGCTCTCCCGCATCCTTGAGACACCGATCCTCGCACGCTATCTGGCAACCGTAGCACCAGTACATTCGGATTATCTGGTTGCCGATCCACCACCACTTCCTAACCCTCGTCCCATGACCGGGGCATGTGAAGATCCAGAGCCCTGCGGGGTCTACCATCAGTGTTGGCATTGCATCCACATATACATACCAGTTCACGCCCTCCCTCGCCGGATCCACCTGCGAGAAGCGGCCGACGCCTGGCTCATAGAACCGCACGCCGAGGTGGAGGAGGTCGGTGAGCGAGGAGTCCATCCAGTGCGTGTAGTACCCCAGCTGCCCGACGTACCGATATTTGCCACCAAGTCATAACATTATAAGCTTCACGTCAAATACCTTGCCAGCACGGTTGATGAACACGTAAACGACACCGT